>OBAM01000013.1_pt1 | contig 261701 bp, 237 predicted proteins | sample 1517751 | NCBI WGS metagenome assembly OBAM01 (sample SAMN04571703, study PRJEB22368) | human gut metagenome | biome: human gut; material: stool | host: Homo sapiens | place: Luxembourg | collected 2012-10-18
GCCTTGCGGGCAAGTTCGTTGATTCTCTGTATATTAATTTCCATTTTCTGTATTTCTCTCCTTTAAATTACCGGAATTTTCTCTTTATCTTACCGCAAAACACGGTATCTGTCCAGCAGATCCGCGAAAAATCTGAAATCCGGTTTTCAATCACCGGATTTCAGTCTCGTCTGCATAATTATCCAGCACAATCAGAACCCATGTTTTTCCAGGATTCAGCTTAATCTCATCGCCATTTCCATCCCGGTATTTTGTGACGCCCCACGGATCATCCTTGCTCCATGTCACGTCGATGGCCTTTCCGCTTGTGATATACGTTCCCGTTCCGCCGTTTACCACATCGATATCGAGATATTCCGCATTGTCATCATACTTTTTCCAGGAACAGTACTGCACGATAATGTTCTTCACCGCAAGCTGTTCCTGTGTCATCTCATCGATCTGCGGTTCCCCGAACTGATAACGCAGATATGTGCCGCTCGCCTCATCGTACGAAAACCACGGATTGTTGTGGAAATATCCGCCCGGTGCCACATAAGTCGCATTTCGTCCCTGTTCCAGCGTTTCCGGTTCTGTCTCGGATGCAAACTGGAAAAATCCGTCATAGCCCTCCTTATAGGATGTCCGGTAGCCGCAGAGATCGATTCCCGCCGCAATACCTGCTGCGTCAAGATATGCATTATGCGGCGACGGACGGTCCGACGTCCGGTAATACACCTGTTCCGAATATTCCATGCCGTTCACATTGTCAATATGATCGGACTCCAGAAGCGGAATCGCATACGCCGCCTGTCCGTAATGATAATACAGGGCATCAAAACCAGCCGCCAGATACACATAATATTCGCGGCAGCTCCGCACCGATCCGATCTTTTCGAGATCATCATAGTTTTCAAACAGCCCCATCAGGCGCGTAATGCCGCCTTCGACCGGCGCTTCATAGATCACTCCCGCACGGCTGATACCGCTCTGCGGGCAGGCGCTGATGATATTGCTCAGCATAACCGCCACCGGACGCCTTCTTCCCTGTACTTCGGCGACAGGTTCTCCTGTCAGATAACTTTTCACCATACCTTCCGGCAGCGCATCCTCCGCGGGTGTCGGCTCAATCGCTTCCGGAACCAGCGGCTCCAGTGCCGGATCTTCGGTCGGGGCCGGTGTTTCCGTAGCTTTCGTTTCTGTCTTGCTTTCCCCTGCTGTCTCTTCTGAGACATAAGAAGTTCCTGCCGATGCAGTTTCCGGTGCCGTTTCCCCAATTTTCCGGCATCCGAACAGCATCATGCTTCCCAGCAGAGCAATCCCCAATGTGTAAAACCCTCTCTTTTTGATAAAGACCCCTCCTTTTCTGCTTTCAATCAGTCTCTTGTGATACCGAGACGCTGCAGCACCTCTTCCTGCTTTGCCTCCATCACGGCTGCTTCCTCCGGTGTCATATGATCATAACCCAGAAGATGCAGCATACTGTGTGCAACAAGAAAAGCAAATTCGCGTCTTAAAGAATGACCGTATTCCTCCGCCTGCGCTCTTGCGCGCGCAACAGAAATTACGATATCACCCAGCATCAGCTCACCGCTGTCCGGGTTAAAACAGTCATCTCCCTCTTCCGTCTCCAGAAAATCGAACGAAGCCGGAGAAGGATAATCTACCATCGGGAAAGAAAGCACGTCTGTCTCCCGGTCAATGTTTCTGTGTTCCCGGTTCATGGTGCGGATATTTTCCGGATCGGTCAGAATCAGTTCTACTTCTGCCTCATACGGGCACGCTTCCTGATCCAGCACACCATTGATTACCGCTGCTGCAACCTCTTCCGGATCAAATCCAAGGTCAAAATCCTGTTCATTTTCAAACGTCAGTGTCATTTATTTTCCCTCCGTTTTCTCGTCGTACTTTTTGCTCTGCCGCTGTGATTTTCCGGCTTTGCTTTCTTTTCATATTCATCGTAAGCCTGTACAATCTTCTGCACCAGCGGATGACGGACAACGTCCTTGCTCGTCAGCTCGCAGAAGGAAATTCCGTCTACTTTTTTCAGTACCTGCATTGCCACATCAAGGCCGGAGCGTGTACCGGAAGGAAGGTCCTTCTGAGAGGCATCTCCGGTTACAATGACTTTGGAACCGAAACCGATACGGGTCAGGAACATCTTCATCTGCGCCGGTGTCGTATTCTGTGCCTCATCAAGGATAATAAACGCATTGTCGAGCGTACGGCCTCGCATGTACGCGAGCGGCGCAACCTCAATCAGGCCTTTTTCCATGTTTTTCTGGAAGCTCTCTGCTCCCATGATCTGATACAGCGCATCGTAGAGCGGCCGCAGATACGGGTCAATTTTACTCTGCAGGTCGCCAGGCAGGAAACCGAGTTTTTCACCTGCCTCAATCGCCGGACGCGTCAGGATAATACGTCCTACTTCATCGTTTCGGAACGCGGTGATCGCCATCGCCATTGCAAGGTATGTTTTTCCGGTTCCAGCAGGGCCGACGCCGAAGACGATCATCTTTTCCCGAATCGCATCCACGTACGCTTTCTGACCGAGTGTTTTCGGTTTGACCGGACGGCCTGCGACCGTGTGGCAGATGCAGTCACTGTCGATTTCCGCAAGGCTGCTTCCGCTGTCCTCCATAACAAGTGAGATTGCATAATTGACGTTCTGTGTGGTGATATCATTTCCGCGGCGTGAGAGCTCCAGAAGCTGTGTCAGACATTCCTTTGCGCGCGCTGCATTCGATGCCGGGCCTACAATTTTTAAAACGCCGTCCCGGGAGATCAGCGTAACCGCCAGGGATCTCTCCAGGATTTTGATGTGTTCATCAAACTGGCCGAATACTTTCTTTTCATGTTCGATGGGCAGTTCCATCTGCAGTTCTATCATGTTGTTATTGCTGTTCATCTACCATTGATTCCTTTCCATCCGACACCTTCTGCATTTCGCAGGGCTGTGCTTCTACGGCCCGTTCTATCACACGAAGTGTCCCTTTTGTGATACATGACGTATCGTTAAGTTCTATTGTAACATGATTTTCCGATATTTGAAGTCCTTTTTCTGATAAATTTCTGTGGAATTTCTGATAATTCTGCGAGGCTTTTTCTTTTGCCTCGTGTTCTGAATAGGTTTCTTTCTGAACTTCAAAAGGAAATTTCTGACGGTAGCCGAAATAAAACGGAAGGGCAAAGTTTTCTGTCAGATAGAGCTGCTGAAGGGACACTTCCTCGTCTGCTCCATTTTCCCTTTTCTCTGTTTTCTGATCCGCCGTTCCGGTCATGCTCCGCAAACTCTCCACAAAATTCTCCGGCAGCAGATTTCCAAGGAAAAATCGGTAAGCAGAAATCTGGAATACCGGCGTTTTTTTCTCTGCTTTCTGATATGTCCGTACCGTATGGGAAAGCGGAAAGGTATCATAATAGTACCACGTCGTCTCAAGATCAATATCCGCGTCTGCGTGAACATAAGAATAATCATACGTTTCCCCACTGTCATTCACAAGCGGAATCTCGCCCTTTACAAGAATGTCTCCCGCTTGACATGTATCACCGGGGAGCACCTGCGGAATGCCGTTCCGTGTGATAATACGCACGACCGTCCCTTCTTTTTTCGCCACAAGATTCTGCGGATCATCTGCTTTTTCTTCGATCACATAGCCGTCTACGTTTTCTTTTACCGCAAGGACAAGCTGCGTCCCTTCTATTTTTGCGGACACCCAGGTCAGATTGGGAAACTGCTCCCGCAGATACGATGCGGTCTGGCTGCAGTCCACACGTTTTTTCCAGCTTCCATGATGAATCCCGGCCGCGTCAAGGCTGTTTAAGATCGTCTGCGTACTGTTCGCGTAATTTCCTTCCACATGAATATTCCAGATGAACTGCGACAGCGTGTAAAGTCCCGCCAGGCAGAGAAAAATGCCAATAAAAAATGCCTTTCTTTTTAAACTTCGCCGGTAAAAGAAAGGCAGTCCCTGTTTTTTCTGTATTCGGATGCGCACACCGCTCTTGCGGCGGATCGGCAGGAGGCGGAAAAAATCTTCCGGCAGAAGGCTCATCTCAAAACAGCCCTGGTGTTCTGTCACGTCCCACAGTGTGATGTTATGGTGCCCGCACAGATTGAAAAAACGCTCCGGTTCACGGCCCGTCACACGAATCCGCACACTGCCTTTCCAGAAAGCCTTTCCCCTCTGCAAACGCACACCCCCTTTTCAGCATTGGAATGATTGGAATCATTACACTTATTGAAACGTCACCTGATCGATTCTCCCTTCCACCCGCATCTCCTCCCCGGAATACGAAACAATCCGGATTCCCTCCCCCACAAGGAGCAGTCTGCCATATTGTGTAAGCACGCAGAGGCGGCACGCATTATATTCCAGAATCCTGCGGTAATTTTCAATCTGCACTTCTCTCCCGCCGTAAAACGTCACAACCGGCTCACCAAAAGCAAGATCTGACGGAACCTGCATCGCCGAAAGCAGCTCCCCGCCCGGCGGATGGAGTGATTTTTTCTGCTTTTTCTTTTTTCGCATCCAAAACCTCCTCCGCTTTGCGGGTCTGCTTTTTGTTCTATCGCTATTTTATGCAGAAAAAAGCACAAAAATACCCCGCTGCCGCTGGGGTTTCCTGCCCGATCAGGCTGCGGGGTTTCATTTCTCTTTTTTAAAAACATTTTTTGCAGGGTTCATACCCCTGGGCTTCTGCATTTTCTCTCGTCATCTGATATGCCCGATCCGGATTCATTCTGCCGCAGTTATTTTTGTTATGGTACTTCGATCCGGTCTCTGAAATCCACACGAGCTGTCCTCCATACGGATCCGATTCCTGCGGAGCTTCCGTTACCTGTGGTTCTTCAGCAGTCACTGCAGGCTGCGTTTCTTCCGCTGCCTGCGTTTCAACGGTTTCTTCCGCCGCAGCTTCTATGGTTGGCTCAGGTGTCGGCATCTCGGTCGGGTCAGCCGTTGGAGTTGGGGTAGCAGTCGGAGTCGGGGTAGCGGTCGGCGTTGGTGTTGATGTTTCAGTCGGGGTCGGCGTCGCTTTTTTCGTCGGCGCTGCCGTAACGCTGACGGAAACAGACTCTGCAGATGCCTTCTGTGTTTCCTTACTGCTGTACGTCACAGGTGTCAGCGCACAGGCGGAAACCAGCAGCAACACAGGAAGCAGCACAGGAAGTGCTTTCGCCACATGAAACCGTTTCTTTATCGTATTCCAGGTAACCGGAAGCAAAAAGATTCCAAGCAGCAGCAGTGACAATGCATATGCCTTCTCCTCTTTCCAGTAACCGGCTCCCGCCAGCATCATCAGAATACCGAATAGATACCTGAGAAAATTTCCTGTCTTTCTCAGCATATTTCATTCCCCCTCCTGTGTATTTTCTGAATTTCTTACAGCGAAATCCTCTATTATAAATACGTTTGAAAGAATGGAAAATTACATCACAGATTACGATTCTTTATAGAAAATCATGCTGAACCATATGACCATATGCTCGCCGAGGTAATAATCCATCATGTTTTTTTCAATCAGGTTTGCAACAACGATGCCGTGGCTCTCGATGCATGGATGCATCAGTTCAAGATGGCGGCAGCCGCCTCTCGGGTAGGTACATTTATCGCAGAGCTGGCAGGAATCGGAGGAAAGGGCGAAGGTGAGCAGGGTTTTGTCTTTTAAATGCTGCTCGATTTCGCGTGTGATTTTTTCGTGCTCCGATTTTGTTTTTAATGTCTCATCCATATCCATGATGTTGTCCACTTCTGCGATGCTGGAGAAGAACAGAACGTGATCGTAGTTCATGCAACGCTCCTTACAGACTTCAACAGTGCCGACCGCCGGCGGGCAGGACCAGGAGGCTCCGTAGCGGGAGCACTCCTTTTTGCAGATCTGGCGGACCCGGTCATTGAATTCGATGTCCTCCGGTTTTACAAATGCATACTGATAGATAGGAAACTGGGTAATATATTCTTCGATTTCTGTCTGTGTCATTTTGTCATCCCTTCTCTTTTGTTACAGATCTTTTTCCAGAAAAGCAAATACCATATTCCAGTACGTCTGGAGCATGCGCCCTCTGGTTCCAAACAATTCATGCTTTGCGCCCGGTACTTTTACCATTTTTGCCATGCCGGGACGGCGTTCTGCCATTTTCCGGATCATCCGCTCCTGGGCACGGTTGGACACAAGATGATCGTTCTCCGCCTGAAATAAAAGGACAGGAGCCTCGATCCGTTTCCATCCGCTCCGCATCAGATCGCGGTACAGATGTGCGGCGGCATGGAGCCATCCGTAAGAAGCGGCATTTAGGTGATACAGCGGCTCTTTTTCCCGCTTCTGCTGGTAATAGAGAAAGCGCGGACGGGAGAGGGACGAACTTTGTTTAAAGCTTTCGATTCCCTGGTATGGTTTCTGTCCTACCACATACTGTGTGCCTCGTTCTGTGGCACAGGCAAAAGCTGCGATCCGTTTTGCATCGGCGAACGGCACTTTTCCGGTCAGCGGACGGATCATCGGCGAACTCAAGACCACTTTCTGGAACAGATGCGGCGCTTTGGCGGCCGCTGCTGCTGCGATTCCGCCGCCCATCGAGTGAGAATAGAGAACGAGCGGAAGACCGCATGCCTCTGCTTTTGCTTTTCGTGCAACAAAGAGCAGATCTTCTACATAACGATGGTAGGAATCGACATAAACAAGCGACGGATCTTCCACCAGACGGTAGCTCTTTCCGTGGCCGCAGTGTTCCGGCAGATAAACATGAAAATGCTCTTTGATAAAATAATACACGATCTCTTTATATTTCTCTGCATTTTCCGTAAAACCGTGTGAGATTACAACAACACCTCTCGGGCGGAATGCGCGGTAACGAAGAACATGAATCGGATGACCGCTCTCCCTTTCCCAGTAAAATTCTTCTGCATGAGCGGCGAGGTACGGCTCCACACCATTCTGCATCCGCTCCGCATAATTTTTTTCCTGTAATACGCGTGTTCTCATTAGCAAATCACCTGCTTTCATCCAGATACGAAAGGATATCCTGAAGATTGTCTATAGTACAGTCCGGTGTAACTTCAATTTTGTTCGGAAGATGATCCGGGTTGTACCAGCAGGTCAGGATTCCTGCATTTTTTCCGCCGCGGATATCACTTGTGAGGGAGTCGCCGACGATCACAACCTCATCCGGTGCATAACTTCCGATTTCGTTCCATACCGCATCAAAAAAAGCCTTTTGCGGCTTGTCCACACCGACCTGTTCCGAGATAAAAACGCCGTCCAGAAGCTGATCAAGCCCGGAAAAGCGGAGTTTACGCTCCTGTGCAACAGTGGTTCCATTTGTTACTGCATACTGTTTTACGGTAGCTTTCAGCTGTTTTACCAGTTCATCTCCGTGATCGCAGAAGAAAGCCTTATCGCCGAGGCGGATCTGATATTCATCATTGAATACCTTTACCTGATCCGTCGGCAGTCCTTCCGATTCAAAAAATTCATGGAACCGTCCAAGCATCACCTGTTCTCTCGTAAGCTCTCCCGTCTCCAGCCGCTCCCAGTAACCGCGGTTGATCACGCTGTAGCGCTGCAGCATTTCGTCCGTGCAGGTTCCCATATGAAACTTGTTGAAACAGTAATCAATTGCATATCGTTCCGACATCTTAAAATTCAGAAGTGTTCCGTCGATGTCCCACAAAATTACTTTTATCAAAGAGAAATCCTCCCTTGGTTTCATTTGTATTTTCCAATTATCTGTTTTTCATTCTAGCATAGATTACAAATACGATCAATTGTATTTTAGGCATTGTATCTTTTGAGAAAAAGTGCTACGATAAAAAAGAATTTCCGTGAAAAAGAAAAGGAAGAAGGAAGAAATACTATGAAATTTACTTATCCAGCCGTTTTTCATAAAACCGAACAGGGAACCTACGAAGGTTATTTTCCAGATCTCGCCTGCTGCTATGCAAAAGGGGATACCCTCGACGAGGCGCTGGAAGATGCCATTCACTCCGCCTATGACTGGATCTCTCTGGAACTGACGGAAGAAGAACCTGATTTTCCGCCGGTATCGGATGTGGCAGATCTCGGGAAAAGCGAAGGTGAAATTGCAAGAAATATTGCCGTCAACATCCGGCTTTTTGAGGGATGGGACGAATAAGTTCAAAAAAGAGAAAGAAAACCGTATTGCTGCGATATTCGAAACGCGGCGATACGGTTTTCTTTTTATCTCTTCCAGGTTTTCAGCATCTCTTTTTCTTCTTTGCTGATCCGCAGCGACTCTCTGATTTTCTGAATTGTTTTGTTATGTGTCCAGTCATCGAGACTGTTTTCTTTCAGCAGTTTCTGTGTCTTTTCCGGAAAATGAATATAACAGATCGATACTGCCCAGGCGACGGCCATTTTTACGTAATAGCCATCGTGATGAATCTTTTTCATCTCCTCCAGCACAGCATCGATATACGCTTCGTTGATAAAAAAGTCCAGCAGACACACAACACCAAACCGGATTTCATATTCCCGGCTGCTTTTCAGCCATTTCTGCAGATATCCATACCAATACTCCTGGTCTTTCTTCATAAAATGGCACGTTGCACAGGAGCTGTCACAGATTCCCCAGCTGTTGATCATCGGCACGAAGCGGTCCAGTTCTGCCGTCTGTTCTTCACGGATCAGCTTTCCGTAGCCGATCATCATTCCGCGGATCAGAAGCTCCTCGTAGACTTCCGGATTAAACTGTTCGGTATAAACTTCATAGTGGTCTCTTGCTGTCGCTTTTGCAATCCGTCGCGAAACCGGAATGCGGACACCAAGAATCCGACAGTTCTGTCCCGGAACAAGAGAGCTGTGAAATTCCCGGTATTTTGCATCTATATTGCTTTCCAGTTCTGTCCGAATGGCCTGCATTACTTCCTGTTCCATATGATTCCCCCTCTCTTTTCTTTCTCTTTAAGATGTTTTACACGCTTTTTACAAATGTTTAACCCTGTTATTTCTGCACTTCTGATAAGATAAAATTAAAGTAAACGATAACATCCACCCTGTCAAATGCCAGATCTTTTCCGGCTGAAAGGTGAGTCTTATGAGAAAGAAATATACATTTTTTCAAAATATACCATTCCTGTGCAAATTTCAGAAGCAGCCAGCCCTTGCAGAAGAAGCGCCAGCTGTTTCCACAACGCTGTCTATTCCGTTTTCCGGACCTGCAGAAAGATCCTTATATTTTACCGAAAACCCGGATTTTACCGCTCCCTCTGCCGGTATCCATTCCCGTCGTTTTCCGGGAAGCCGGATCTTTCTATATTCCAGCGATCCCGAGCACGATCTTGCGGCAGTTCCATCCTCTCTTTTCAATGTGCTGCACCGCTATTTTGCCGTCCATTCACCGGATGATATCGTTTTATGGAAAGATGGCATTCTCTCCTTCCAGACCATGGAAAATCAGCCGCAGCCGTTGACTGCTCTTTGTACACCGGATGATGCACGGGATTCCAAAATCATTCCGTTCCCCACACTGTCAGAACGGCAGCGCATTTCACAGTAACTGCTATTTAGCCCAACCAGCAGGAGCATGATGGAAAATACCCCTTTCCGTCATGCTCCATTTTTTACTCAATTCCGAGAATTCCACTAATCCGCTCTTTCGAAAGCCCCGCGCCGATTACAATCAGCACTTCCTGTCTCTCCGGCACTGCCTGGAATGTCATCTGTTCCCGCGTCGCATTGATTTCGCTCCACACAGTTTCGCCCGTCTTTACAATTCCTTTGATCCGGAATACATTGCCGCATGATGGATCCGCAAAGATTGCTTCTGCTGCCTTTTTCAGCGCTTCTTCCGTAATCTTCGGCTCCAGAAAGCAGAGCGAATCAAATGTCTGCTGCTCGCCGAAATCCAGCTTCCGGTAATCCTCCGAACGGTAACTGCATTCGGAGAGCATTTTGAAATCATCCTCTGTCAGATCATCCCAGTTTTTCTGTAAAATTTCTGCATCAGAAAACTGTCTTCTGCAGCCTGCCTGCTCGAGCGTGCGGTTCAGATGGGCAATCGTTTCTTCTTTCTTTTCCTCCGAAACATTCTGTACTTTGCTCAGCACGATTTTACCAGCGTTCGCCGCCTCGGAAGCCAGCAGATACTCTTCTTCCTCCGACAGCTTCTCATCGAGCCCGGCATCCAGAATCGTGATGACGCTTCCCGCCTCATACCAGCGGTTCAGCGGCTCGTCGTACAGCGTGTCAAAGAACTCATCCACATCGTAAATCCCCGACGGTTCCACGAGAATGCGGTCGTAGCCGCTCATGCCCATCGAGATCAGTTTCGTGCGGAACCGTCTGCGGTGTGTCTCTTTGTCGCATCCGCCGGAAATCATCTCCAGCTCGCACTGATCGCCGCGCAGTTCCTGCAGAAGCAGCATATCCACATTGACTGCCCCAAAATCATTCTCCAGGATGCCGATGTTCTTTCCCTGCGCCATCAGATACTTTGCGTACTGTTTCAAAAAAGTCGTCTTCCCTGAGCCAAGGAAGCCTGTAATCAGATCAATTTTAATCATTTCTGCTGTCCTTTCTGCTGTCTTTTTCCGTCTGCAGCCTGCGGAGCTTCGAACACTCTATTTTCGTCTGCGCTCTTTGCCGGTAAATGTATCGATGTCTATGCGCCATACGGCAACGCGCTCCACCATCTCCGGCAGAAAAGCGATCTTCGCCTCCGGTGCGATATGCGCCATGATTTTTCCCAGGCCTTTCTTCTTTGCCTCCGGATCTGTCACCTCCGTGATGGTTCCGTTTCCCATGATACTGCGGTACGCATAGGAATACGCACACGTATAGTCACCTGTAATCACTTCATGGTTGTAATCCATCTCCACCGCCACGCGCGGATCCGCTGCAAATGCAGCCGCCTTCCGCCCTTCTTTTGCCCCATGCAGGTACAGACAGACGTGAAGAGTTCCATCTTCTTCCCGGACAGCATATCCATAATTCATCGGCACGATAAACATGCCTTCCTCATCCATCGCCCCGATCCGCACAACCTCGCAGCTTTCCAGAATTTTTCTTAAAATTTTAGGATCTGTAATCTCCCGCTTTTTTAAACGCATTTCACGCATCGCAATCACACCTCTCTTATTCGCAGCTATTTATGATATGGCTCCCCGCAGTTAATGCGATAGCTCCGGTAAATCTGTTCCAGCAGAATAACCCGCATCAACTGATGCGGAAATGTCATTTTCGAAAAACTGAGCGCATAGTTCGAACGCTTCAGAACTTCCTCGCCAAGCCCTAAGGAACCACCGATCACAAAAATAATATGGCTCGTTCCCTGCACGCCGAGCGTATCTATTTTCTGGGCCAGCTCCTCGGATGTGAGCTGTTTTCCCTTAATTTCCAATGTAATCAGATAAGCGTCATCCCGGATATATTTGAGAAGGCGCTCTGCTTCTTTATTTTTGATATTCGTCTCTACGGTTTCACTCGCGTTGTCCGGCGTTTTTTCATCCGCCACCTCGATAATTTCCAGCTTTGCATAGCGGCTGAGGCGCTTCGAATACTCGGCGATCGCATCCCGCAGATATTTCTCTTTGATTTTTCCTACTGTTAATATCGTAATTTTCATTCTGTAATCTTAAAACCCTTTCGGATATCTGTCAAAAACACCAAAAGCCATATAGATCACTTTTTGTCCGCGTCTATATGGCTTTTAGTTTAGAAAAGCAATGCCTTATGCATTTTTGCTTTTGATATACTCATCAATTCCTTTAGCTCCGGCTTTTCCGGCACCCATAGCAAGGATAACGGTTGCTGCACCTGTTACAGCGTCACCGCCGGCGTAAACGCCTTCTTTGCTGGTCTTTCCGGTTTCTTCCTCAGCTACGATACATTTTCTTCTGTTGACATCCAGACCGTAGGTGGTGGAAGAAATCAGCGGGTTCGGGGAAGTGCCAAGAGACATGATAACTTCGTCTACTTCAATTTCGAACTCAGATCCTGGAATCTCAACCGGTCTTCTTCTTCCGGAAGCGTCCGGCTCGCCAAGTTCCATACGGATGCAGCGGATACCGGTTACCCAGTCTTTGTCGTCGGTCAGAATTTCTACCGGGTTGGTCAGAAGGTCGAAGATGATACCTTCCTCTTTTGCATGATGAACTTCCTCTGCACGGGCCGGAAGCTCTGCCTCAGAACGACGGTAAATAACGTGTACCTCTGCGCCGAGACGAAGTGCGGTTCTTGCAGCGTCCATAGCTACGTTGCCGCCGCCGACTACAGCAACTTTCTTGCCGTGTGCGATCGGGGTATCGTAATCATCGCGGAATGCTTTCATCAGGTTGTTTCTGGTCAGGAACTCGTTTGCGGAGAATACGCCGTTTGCGTTCTCACCCGGGATTCCCATGAACATCGGAAGGCCTGCGCCGGAACCGATGAAGACTGCTTCAAATCCTTCATCTTTTAACAGCTCGTCGATGGTAACGGATTTTCCGATGATAACGTTGGTCTCAATTTTAACACCGAGAGATTTTACGTTCTCGATTTCAGCGGCAACTACTTTGTCTTTCGGAAGACGGAACTCCGGAATACCGTAGCTTAATACACCGCCGGCTTTGTGAAGTGCCTCGAAGATGGTTACATCGTAGCCAAGTTTTGCAAGGTCTCCTGCGCAGGTAAGACCTGCAGGGCCGGAACCGATAACCGCGATCTTGTGGCCGTTTTTCTCTGCTGCCGGAACCGGTTTGATACCGTTTTCTTTTGCCCAGTCAGCAACGAAACGCTCCAGTTTACCGATGGAAACAGCGTCGCCTTTGATTCCGCGGACACATTTGCCCTCGCACTGGCTCTCCTGCGGACATACACGGCCGCAGACTGCCGGGAGTGCACTGGACTCACCAATAATTTTGTATGCTTCCTCGAAGTTTCCTTCTTTTACCTGTGCAATGAATGCCGGAATGTTGATATTAACCGGGCATCCTGTGATACATTTTGCATTTTTACAGCCCAGGCAGCGCTGTGCTTCTTCTACTGCTTCGTCTTTGTTGTATCCGAGACATACCTCGTCAAAATTTGTGGCACGTACCTTCGGCTCCTGCTCACGTACCGGTACTCTGTTTAATCCCTTTGCCATTATTTGTCACCTCCGCACTGGCCGCATCCACCGTGATGGGTTGCGCCTTCCTGGTATCTTAAGAGAGCTCTTCCCTCTTCTGTCTTGTACATCTGCTGACGTTTCATAGCCAGGTCGAAGTCTACCAGATGACCGTCAAACTCCGGTCCGTCTACGCAGGCAAATTTTACTTCATTGCCTACCATCAGACGACAGGCACCGCACATACCGGTTCCGTCTACCATGATCGGGTTCATGCTGACAACGGTCGGGATGTTCAGTTCTTTTGTCAGAAGACATACGAATTTCATCATGATCATCGGTCCGATGGCAACACAGACATCATACTGTTTGCCCTGGTTCTGTACAAGGTCGCGGAGTACATCGGTACCCATACCTTTTCTTACGTAAGAACCATCGTCTGTGGTTATGTACAGATTGCTGACAGCAGACATTTCTTTCTCGAGAATAACGAGATCTTTTGTCTTTGCTCCGACAATGGCGTCAGCAGTGATTCCATGCTCATGCAGCCATTTTAACTGCGGGTAAACCGGTGCAGTTCCAACACCGCCGGCTACGAATACGATCCGTTTTTTCTTCAGTTCTTCGATATCTTCGCTGCAGAACTCGGACGGCTGTCCCAGAGGTCCTACGAAATCCATGAAAGCATCTCCCGCTTTGAGATCTTTCATTTTTTTGGTAGATTCTCCGATCGGCATGAATACGATGGTGATAGTTCCTGCTTCTCTGTCGTAATCACAAATGGTCAGAGGAATTCTTTCTCCTTCTTCATCTGCCTTGACAATAACAAACTGTCCCGGGAGGCAGTGCTGTGCTACTCGCGGTGCTTCTACTACCATACGGTAGATGTTATTCGCGAGCATTTCCGCTTCTTGAATCTTGTACATAATATCCTCCTAATCTTGTTAGAAATATTTTAACAAAAGCACGACTTGGATTTTCGCGCATTTTATGTTAATACTTTATCACGTTTCCGGTTATTTGTAAACAACGGACAACGTCTTTTCCCATCATCCGTGTTCCTCCAGATAATTTTCGAACTGTTCCATGGACATCAGAACTTTTCTCGGCTTGGTTCCTTCCTCCGGTCCTACGACACCGGCATCCGCGAGCTGGTCCATGATTCTGGCCGCGCGGTTGAAACCGATTTTCAGCACTCTCTGGAGCATGCCGATCGATGCCTTATCTTTTTCGATGATAAATTTTCCGGCTTCCACGAAGTAATTATCGCGGTTATCTCCGCCGCCTGCGGCAGAACCGCCATCCAGGCTTACGGTGTGAATCCGTTTTTCGATATCCGGATCATAAGCGTTCTCGCCGTAGTGATCTTTTAAGTAGGCAACGACATCGCTGACCTCTTTATCCGAAACAAAGGATCCCTGCAGACGGGCCGGTTTCTGGTAATCCTGCGGCTTGTAGAGCATATCGCCTTTTCCAAGCAGTTTTTCCGCACCTCCCATGTCGAGGATCGTACGGGAATCTACGCTGGAAGAAACCGAGAATGCAATACGGGACGGCATATTTGCCTTGATAAGACCAGTGATGACATTGACGGAAGGTCTCTGTGTTGCAATAATCAGATGGATGCCGGCCGCACGGGCAAGCTGTGCCAGACGGCAGATCGCATCCTCCACTTCTCCCGGCGCAACCATCATCAGGTCGGCAAGCTCGTCCACGATAATGACGATCTGCGGCAGTTTTTCCGGTTTTTTGCCGTTTTCATCCGGCGGCAGCTCGGCAACTTTCGCATTGTAGCCTTTCATATCGCGCACGTTGAATTCCGCAAATTTGTTATAACGGTCTGTCATCTCCGCAACCGCCCAGTTCAGAGCTCCGGAAGCCTTTTTCGGGTCTGTGACAACAGGGATAAAAAGGTGCGGAATGCCGTTATAAACAGAAAGCTCAACGACCTTCGGGTCAATCATGATCAGTTTGACGTCTTCCGGTTTTGCCTTATAAATAATACTCATAATCAGCGTGTTGATGCAGACCGATTTACCGGAACCGGTCGCACCGGCGATCAGAAGATGAGGCATTTTCGCGATATCCGCGATGACCGGCTGACCGGCGATGTCTTTTCCGACAGCAAAGGCCAGATTCGAAGAAAAGTTCTTAAACTCCGGTGTTTCAAGAAGATCACGCAGCATCACGGCCGTGTTCGTCTTATTTGGAACCTCGATTCCGACTGCGGATTTTCCCGGGATCGGTGCCTCAATGCGGACATCTGCTGCTGCAAGACTCAGCTTGATGTCGTCGGTCAATCCGACAATCCGGCTTACTTTCACGCCCTGTTCCGGCATCAGCTCATACCGTGTGACGGTCGGTCCGCAGCTTACGTTATTGACTGTAACTTTGACACCGAAGCTGTCCAGCGTCTCCTCCAGTTTCCGCGCTACTTCCCGCAGATGCGCATCGGAATCGCCCATGGCACCGCGCGTCCCTTTTTTCAGAAGATTCATCGGCGGTGTTTTGTACTCCGGCCGCTTTTCCTCTGCTTTTTTCCAGATTTCCTGACGAATGCCGTCTACATCCGCCTCGATCTCTTCATAGGAAGACCGCGGATTTCTCGTATGATCCGCAGACGTTTTCTCTTTTTTCGCCTCTTCTGCAGCTTGCCGTGTCATCTCTGGTTCTGTCTTTTCCAGCTCTTCAGCCGGCACAGAACCACGGTGAATCGAAAGCTCCGGCATCTCCATCTGATGGGTATCGTCGTTTTCGTTTAAATCAGCCTTCGATTCCACATGAGAAAGAAGGCGGGATTTCTTTTTCTTCCCGGCTTTTTTCGGTTCCTCCACTGGCTCAAGAATCAGCTCTTTTCCTTCCTCTTCCTCCATCGCAGCTTGGCGCGCCAGACGCTCCTGGCGGCGCTCCTCCGCCATCCGGCGGTGGTCATTCGTCTTTTCATGGATCGGCGCGAGAATCGGCTTCTGCGTCATCACGATCACGGAAATCACGATGGCGATCACAATAATCACCCACGCGCCGATCTGGCCGAATCCCATGCCGAGAATTTTCACGACAGACCCTCCTAAGATTCCTCCGCCGAGATGATCGTAGGCGCTGTCAAAATAGTAATCCAGAAATGTCGTATCTCTCGTATAGCCGGACGCCAGAAGCTGCATAAAAGCGCAGAAAAAGACGAAGCAGCTGATCGCTCCCCCGGTTTTCCGCACAATTAAAAAGTTCTGTCTGTTTGCTATGTAAAATGCCGTTCCAAAGAAGATCAGAACCGGTGCTGCCCACTCTGTCACGCCGAAAAGGCCGAAAAAGAAGTCGCAAACAGCCTGTCCGATCACGCCGCCCATACCGAAATTACTGAGCATCAGCAGAATCGAAACAGCAAGCACGGAAAGCAGAATAATTTCTGCGCGCACTCCCTCGTCCATCGGCTCACGGACTGTGTTTTTCCTTGTGCCGGAGGTACGTTTTGCGGTACTGCTCTTTTTCGCCGTTGTTTTTCTGGCCGTTGTTTGGGTCTGTTTCTTTTTTGCTGTTCCGGAAGCAGAAGTTTTTTTCTTTGTCTTCCCGCTTCCCTTTGTTGTATTTGCCATGCAGAACTTCTCCCCTTTCTCGTATTACAGCAGAAAATATCCTGCAATGGAGAATGTCCCGACAAGAAGACAGTACAAAGCAAAATATTTCAGTTTCCGTTTTTTCACCACACGCATCAGAATACGGATCGTAAAGTAACCGGCAAGTGCCGCCATGAAAACGCCGACCAGATATACCGGATGAAAAACAATTTTATTTTTTCCCATGGTCGCAATTTCAACGATCGTTGCCCCGATAATCGCCGGAACACTCACAATCAGAGAGTATTTCACAGCGTACGAACGGGTCATGCCGCCGATCACACACGCAGAAATAGTCGAACCAAGACGGGAAAGCCCCGGAATCGTGGAAAAGCCTTGGAAGAATCCGGCAATCAGTGCATCTTTCGGCTTCAAATTTTTCTGCGTTTTTTCTCCCTCCGGAAGCATATCTGCCACCACAAGCAGAATCGCCGTCAGATACAGACCAACGCCAGGTGCCAGCAGATTCGAGGAGGTCAGTGTGACAAGGCTCTGAATCATGCCGCCGATTACAGCAGTCGGGATGGTGGTCAGAATCAGCAGGAAAGCAAGCATACGGTAGTTGCTGCCGAGTACCTTCCGGTACTGCTTTCTCTCCTGATGCTGACTGGAAAAGTGTTCCTTTAAATTATGAAACAGATCGATTATGATTCCGCACAGCGCGAGGAAGAGACGTTTCCATTCCTTCGAAAATGTGAGCAGAATTGCAATCATGGAGCCAAAGTGCAAAAGCACATTGAAAAACACCGTCTGCGTATCTTCGATCTTCATAAAGTGACGGAAGATAATCAGATGTGCGGAGCTACTGATCGGCAGGAATTCCGTGACTCCCTGGATCAGGCCCAGAAATAAAGCTTCTATTACTGTCATTTTTTTATCCTGTTCCCTTATTTTTCTCTTTTGTGAAAGTCCGGACAAAACTTCCGTTCGAATTTTCACAGCGAACTCATTCTAACACAAAATCCCCTGAAACACAAGCCGCGCCGTGAAGTCAATTTTCTGTCCCTGCTGCCTTTTTCATCAGCTCATTCAGCTTTTCGAGCGCGCGGGCAATGCCGCCGACCTCGTCGATCAGGCCTTCTTCCACTGCCTGCGGGCCGTCCAGCATTGTTCCGACATCCTTGACCAGCATTTTCGTATCGAGCATCAGCTCCTCGAGCCGTTCCTTGGTGATTTTAGAATGGGCCGATACAAAACCTGTGATCCGATCCTGCGTCTTTTCCATATTACGGTACGTCTGTGCAACACCGATGAACATGCCGTTTGTACGCACCGGGTGAATGACCATGGTGGCACTCGGCACGATCAGCGAATAGTCTGCTGCAACGGCGAGCGGGACACCGATCGAATGACCGCCCCCTAAAACGAGCGATACCGCAGGCTTTCGCATGGACGCAATCATCTCTGCAATTGCAAGACCGGCCTCCACATCTCCGCCTACGGTATTCAGGAGAATCAGAAGACCATCAATACTTTTGTCCTCCTCGGCACGGGCAAGAGCAGGGAGAATGTGCTCATAGCGCGTCGCTTTCGTGCGCTCGCCGAGTGATTCATGCCCCTCCACCTCGCCGATGATGGACAGCAGATAAATGTTGGTCTTCAGTTCTACAATATTTTCTTTTTCTGTCTGGTTTTTCTGTGATTCTGCCATACGGATTTCCTCTTTTCTGCTATTCCAAAATAGCTTCATCAGTATGCGCAGATTCTTATGATTCTATGTAATTTCCAGTGAAATTACTCGTCCAGGTTGGTGTATACGTACTGTACGTCGTCGTCGTCATCCAGCAGATCCAGGGTACGGTTCAGGTCTTTTAATGCCTGCGGATCGGTCAGCTCTACGTAGGTCTGTGGGATCATGGTAACGTCTGCCTCTGCCATGGCGATACCGTCTTTCTCCAGAGCCTCACGTACTGCGGAGAAGTCATCCGGATCGGTGATGATTTCGTAGCTGTCCTCTTCGTCTGCGAAGTCTTCTGCGCCTGCATCCAGAGCAAGCATCATCAGATCGTCAGCATCCATTTCGCACTCTTCTTTGTCGATGATGATCTGGCCTTTTTTGTCGAACATGTAGGATACGCATCCCGGTGTTCCAACGCTTCCGTTTCCTTTGGTGAAAGCGCTTCTTACGTTTGCTGCGGTACGGTTCTTGTTGTCGGTCAGAGTCTCTACGATGATCGCGATACCATTCGGGCCATAACCTTCGTAGGTGATACGCTCGTAGTTGTCTGCGTTTGCATCTCCGGCAGCTTTTTTAATACCGCGGTCGATGGTATCGTTCGGCATGTTGTTTGCTTTTGCTTTTGCGATAACGTCACGCAGCTTGCTGTTGTTTGCCGGATCCGGTCCGCCCTCTTTGACAGCGATTACGATCTCACGGCCGATGATGGTAAAGATTTTACCTTTTTTTGCGTCGTTTTTTTCTTTCTTATGCTTAATATTGGCAAATTTTGAATGTCCTGACATACCTCTTTTGTCTCCTTTATTTAAAGTATTGCTTTTCTGTAAAAAGGTTTCCCCGAAAAACGGCAGAAGCCCATATAATATAGAATATAGCACGATCTTTCTCATTCGTCAACCGTGAACCGCGCCAAAAATACCCCTTATGTAGGCAGATCCAGGCTGATTTTCAGTGCTTCGTTCACAAGGGCCAGCTGTTCCGGCGTCAGATGACAGATTTTATCTTTCAGCCTTCTCTTATCGATCGTCCGAAGCTGTTCCAGTAAAATAACAGAATCCCGTACAATCCCATAGGCGGACGCTTCGATCTCAATGTGTGTCGGCAGCTTCGCCTTATTCATCCTCGATGTAATCGCCGCACAGATCACCGTCGGACTGTGCCGGTTGCCGATGTCATTCTGAATGATCAGCACCGGACGGACACCGCCCTGCTCACTTCCCACAACGGGCCGCAGGTCGGCATAATATACATCGCCACGCTTGATTACCACTTGTGCTCACTCTCCGATTCTTTCCGTTTTGCTTTCCCATACGATAACGATCCGGCGTTTTACGCCTTTTAAAATCGTTTCCATGTATTTAATATTGCCTGTTTTTCCGGAGGTATTCACAAATTTCATCCGGCACTTCAAAAAAGTCCGCCCGGAGTCCTTTTGAGAACCCGTGATTCTGATCTGCTTTGCTCAGATTGACTGCAATCCTCTGATAATCTCGGATGCTGTTACATAGGAAGCACTGCTTTTTTCTTCCGCAGCCTCTCCCGCCTTTCCATGCGCATATGCCGCCAGTGCCGCTGTTTTGGCAAGGCTGATTTTTTTCTCATTTTTTTCACACTGACGTTTTGCTGCAAAGGCGCCTGTGATTCCCGCGAGCACATCGCCGCTTCCCGCCGTCGCAAGCGCACTGCTTCCGCTTGTGTTTATGTAATACTGCTCACGCCCTTCCTCTGCTGTCACGGTTACGGAATCCTTTCGTACACAGCAGGCCTGGTATTTTTCGGCTGCCTTTCCGGCGCTTCCTGCCGGGTCACGCTGGCATTCTGCAATGGTCATGTGCAGCAGCCGTGCAAGCTCTCCTACATGAGGCGTTAAAATTTTTTCTGCCCGGCAGCCCGAAAGAATCTCTGCATCTTCTGCAATCAGATTCAGCGCATCTGCATCCAGAACAAGAGGAACTTCTGTGTGCTGCACCGTAAAAACGAGCAGTTCTTTTGCCGTCCGGCTTTTGGAAAGTCCCGGTCCCGCAACAACAGCGTCCGCCCAGGCGAGATCCTGCAGCAGGGCTTCTTCCGGAAGCGGCTCATCCTCCTTCCAGAAATCCGCCATTGCTTCCGGCAGGGCACAGAAAAGCGGCGTACGGTTTCTTTCCTCTGTCACAACCTTTACCATGCCGGCACCGGATGCAAGGACTGCCCTGGCACACAAAACAGCGGCTCCGCACATGGCACCGGAACCGGCAAGTACCAGCACCTTTCCGAAGGTTCCCTTATTTCCCATCGGCGTGCGGGTAAGAAACCGGTCCAGATCTTCTTTTTCCACTGAACCGTACCAGGGCGTCTCCTCTTCTCCTGCATCAAAGCCGATTCCGATATCACGGACCAGGACCTCTCCAGCATATCGTTTTCCAGGATCAAAAAGAAGCCCTGGCTTTGCACAGGCAAATGTCACCGTGGCTCTGGCTTTCACCGCCGCATCAAGGACCTCTCCGGTATCCGTGTGGATCCCCGAAGGGATGTCCACGGCAAGAACAGGAACACCGCTTGCGCAGATTGCTTCCACTGCCCTCCGGTACTCCCCTGCCAGCGGACGGGATACGCCAATTCCAAAGATGGCATCTATGATAACAGTATATTCCCGGAAATCCGGATTCTTAACCTCACGGACCCCATAATTTTCCGCAATTTTCTTCTGTGCTCTCATGCCTTCACTGTATTTTTCCGGATTTCCAAGACAGAACAGTTCCGCATCCACCCCTTTCGTCTTTAAAATCCGTGCAATTGCCGCACCGTCCCCTCCATTATTTCCGGGACCGCACACAGCAAGGACTTTTCCTGTATCCCATGTTCCATTTTGAAGCTCCTCCACGCAGGACAGCGCCGCGCGCTCCATCAGTACCAGGGACGGTACCCCCATGGTTTCGATCGTATTGCGGTCTGCCTGCTTCATCTGTGCTGCTGTAAGAATCCGTTTCATCGCTTTTCCTCCTTTTCCTGCCTTATCCGGAAAGTGAACAGAAAAAGTCTCCGGTTTCCCGAAGACTCTCCTGCTTTTGTTTTGGTTTCTTAATTGTTCTTTGGATGCTCCGCCTCATATCTGGTCAGATTGTAGGAGAGACGCATCAGACTTTCGGAAAGATGGACGTTCTCGACGATCACATCTTTCGGAAGTTTTAAGTTTAGATCGGTATGTGCAAAATTCCAGATTGCTTTTACACCGTTGTCCACGAGAATCTCTGCCATCTCTACCGCTTTTGCTTTTGGCAGTGTCAAAGCCGCAATCTCTACATGGTGTTCCTTGATAAATTCCGGAAGCTCGTCCGCCATGCGGATTTCAATTCCGCGCACGGAGATTCCTTTTAATACCGGGTTGACGTCAAAAATACCGACCGTTTTGAATCCGCTTCTTTCAAAGGCCGCATAATTGGCAAGCGCCTGTCCCAGATTTCCGGCTCCGACAAAAATCATATTGTGGACTCTGTCCAGACCTAAGATTTTTCCAATCTCGCTGTACAGATACCGCACGTTATAACCATACCCCTGCTGGCCGAAGCCGCCGAAATTATTTAAGTCCTGGCGAATCTGGGAAGCTGTCACTTTCATCCGCTCGCTCAGCTCACCGGAAGAGATCCGTTCTACTCCGTCCTCCAGCAATTCGCCCAGGTAACGATAATATCTAGGAAGTCTTTTGATAACTGCCCGCGAAATTCCTTTTTCTTCCAAGATAAATTCCTCCTTATTTACACCTGCATATATTCATATTATATATGGTTGATAGAAAATTGTCAAAGATTTCTTGAAATTTTGTGTATTACTCTCTATAATAAGGATGGTGTATTATGTCAAAATACAGAAATATGTTATCTGGAGGAACCACATGATTCTTGCATGTCAGAATATCTCGAAAGCATTCGGGACAACGGAAATTATCAAAAATGCATCTTTTCATATAGAAGAACGCGAAAAAGCCGCACTGGTCGGCATCAACGGTGCCGGAAAATCGACGCTGTTAAAAATCATTATCGGCGAAATGAGGGCCGATGAGGGAGAGGTCATCCTCTCCAAAGGAAAGACGATGGGCTATCTCGCCCAGCATCAGGATCTGACCGGACACCTTTCCATTTACCAGGAAGTGCTGACCGCGAAACAGAATCTGATCGATATGGAGGAACGCCTCCGTCAGATGGAAAGTGATATGAAGACAAAATCCGGTGCAGCGCTGGATGAACTTCTTTCCACCTATACCCGCCTCTCCCATACCTTTGAACTGGAAAACGGATACGCGTACCGCAGTGAAGTCGTCGGTGTTTTAAAAGGTCTTGGCTTTTCCGAGAGCGATTTTGAAAAACAGGTGGACTCCCTCTCCGGCGGTCAGAAGACCCGCGTGGCACTTGGTAAACTGCTGCTCACCAAACCGGACATCATTCTGCTCGACGAGCCGACCAACCACCTCGATATGGACTCGATCTCCTGGCTCGAAACGTATCTTTTAAATTACAGCGGAGCCGTCCTGATCGTCTCCCATGACCGTTACTTTCTCGACCGCGTTGTCACAAAAGTCGTTGAAGTGGACAATAAAAAAGTAACAACTTTTGAGGGAAACTATACCGCCTACAGTCAGAAAAAAGCAATGCTCCGCGAGGCCGCTTACCATGCCTGGGTCAACCAGCAGCAGGAAATCCACCATCAGGAGGAAGTCATCGCAAAGCTGAAATCCTTCAACCGGGAAAAATCCATCAAGCGTGCCGAGAGCCGTGAAAAGATGCTGGACAAAATGGATGTTCTCGAAAAACCGACGGAAGTACGCTCCGATATGCGGATCCGTCTGGAGCCGCGCATCACAAGCGGAAACGATGTGCTGACTGTCGAGCATCTCTCCAAAGCCTTCCCGGGACAGACGCTTTTCCAGGATCTGAATTTCGAAATCAAGCGCGGGGAGCGCGTCGCAATCATCGGAAACAACGGAACGGGAAAAACGACGATCTTAAAGATCTTAAACGAAGTCATCCGACCGGATGCCGGCTCTTTTACACTTGGAAGCCGTGTACAGATCGGTTACTACGATCAGGAGCATCAGGTGCTCCACATGGAAAAGACCATTTTCCAGGAGATTTCCGACGCGTATCCGTATCTGACAAACACCGAAATCCGAAATGTGCTGGCCGCCTTCCTGTTTACAAACGACGATGTTTTCCAGCCGATCCACACGCTGAGCGGCGGTGAGCGCGGACGAATTTCCCTTGCCAAGCTGATGCTCTCCAATGCCAACTTCCTGATCCTCGACGAGCCGACCAACCACCTCGATATCGTCTCTAAAGAGATTCTGGAAAATGCATTGAAGGACTACACCGGAACGGTGCTGTATGTCTCCCACGATCGTTATTTTATTAACCAGACCGCAACCCGGATTCTGGAGCTGACGGGACAGACACTCGTCAACTATATCGGAAATTACGATTACTATCTGGAGAAAAAAGAAGAGCTGACCCGCATCTATGCTCCTGCTGCCGATGCCGCCGCTCCGGAAGAAACAGCGGCTCCTTCCGAAGCCTCCTCCACAAAGCTGGACTGGAAAGCGCAGAAAGAAGAACAGGCACGTCTCCGCAAGAAAGAGAACGAGCTGAAAAAGACGGAGAAACGAATTGAAGAGCTTGAGACACGCGATTCGGAAATTGATGAGGAAATGTCGAAACCGGAAGTCGCAACGAATGTGGCAGAGTGTGTGAAATTAAGCAAAGAGAAAGCAGAGATTGCCGCGGAACTCGAAGAGCTGTATGAAAAATGGGAAGAGCTTGCCGAGTAGGCCTGGTTTTCCCCGGAAAAATTCAAAACAGAAAAAGCCGGTCCGGCGCATCCCTTTTTGCGGGAATGCCGGATCGGCTTTCTTTTTTGCTTCGTTTAATTATTTCTCCAGCTCCTCGCGGATGGCCAGGATGAAATCACGGCTGTTTAATACGGTCGGATTTTCCATGGTGGTGATCAGCGCAAGGTCTTTTGTCATTTTTCCGCTCTCGATCGTTGCGATCGTTGCTTTTTCCAGACGGTCTGCAAATGCGGAAAGTTCTGCGTTTCCATCCATTTCCCCGCGTTTTCTGAGTGCGCCGGTCCATGCAAAAATGGTGGCCACGGAGTTGGTGGATGTCTCCTCACCTTTTAAGTGACGGTAATAGTGGCGCTGTACGGTTCCGTGCGCAGCCTCGTACTCGTAATATCCGTGCGGGGATACGAGAACAGAAGTCATCATCGCAAGGGAACCGAAGGCGGAGGATACCATGTCGCTCATGACATCGCCGTCGTAGTTCTTGCAGGCCCAGATAAAGCCGCCCTCTGCTTTCATGATGCGGGCAACGGCGTCGTCGATCAGAGTGTAGAAGTAGGTAATGCCTGCTTCTGCAAATTTCTCTTTGTACTCTGCATCGAAGATCTCCTGGAAGATATCCTTGAAGCGGTGATCATACTTCTTGGAAATCGTATCCTTGCTTGCAAACCACAGATCCTGTTTCGTGGACAGTGCATACTCGAAACAGCTTCTCGCAAAGCTTTCTATGGAGTTATCCAGATTGTGCATGCCCTGAATGACACCGGCGCCGGTGAAGTTGTGGATCAGCTCTCTTGTCTCGGTGCCGTCCTCAGCCGTATAAACCAGCTCTGCTTTTCCCGGTCCCGGAATGCGCATTTCTGCATTTTTATAGACATCTCCGTATGCATGACGGGCAATCGTGATCGGTTTTTTCCAGTTGCGCACGCACGGCTCGATGCCTTTTACGACAATCGGGGTACGGAAAACGGTTCCGTCGAGCATGGCACGGATCGTTCCGTTCGGGCTCTTCCACATTTCTTTCAGATTGTACTCGGTCATACGCGCTGCATTCGGCGTAATGGTGGCACATTTGACTGCTACACCGTATTTCTTGGTAGCGTTTGCGGAATCTACGGTTACCTGATCGTTCGTCTCGTTTCTGTGTTCCAGTCCCAGATCGTAATATTCCGTTTTCAGGTCAATAAACGGGAGAAGCAGCTCATCTTTGATCATTTTCCAGAGAATTCTGGTCATCTCATCTCCATCCATCTCTACCAGAGGAGTGGTCATCTGAATTTTTTCCATAGTAGGCCTCCTTTTTCTATTCCCGTTTATTGTATAAAGTATCCTATAGCTTGTCAAGTCAAACTTCGCCTGATTTTTTGGTATTTTCCCATAAATTCACACAATTTTTGCAGGATGAGAGGTGTTTTCCTTCATTTTTCTTTTTTATGCTGCCGCACAGTGCCTCACAGAAGAGACAGAAAACGGTCTGTTTGAAGCATCCCATGCCCCTGACGGTTGCGCGGAAGGCCAAGGTCTCTCGCCGATTCACAAAGCAACATTTTCGCCTGGACATTTGTAAGATCCGGAACCCGTTCAAGTGCCAAAGCCACGGCTCCGGACACCCGCGGCGCCGCCATCGAGGTGCCGCTCTTCACCACATATTCCTTCCTGCTTCTTCCAGGCGCACAGGAAATGAGACGTTTTCCAGGCGCGACAAGATCCGGTTTGCAGACGCAGTCCCGTGTCGGGCCGCATCCGGAGATTCCTCTTCTTGGCTCCAGCAGATCGCCCGCTCCCACGGTGATCACTTTTCTGCTGCTCCCCGGCGCCGTAATACTGCCCGGAGCGGGCCCCAGATTTCCGGCCGCTGTCACAACTGTGATCCCGTCATCCCAGGCGCGCTCCACCGCCTGCACGAGCAGATCATCCACCGATTTTTCCTGCTCTGTTGTTCCCACTGAAATATTTAAAATGCGGATATTAAGTCTTATTCGCTCTTTGCACACCCAGTCAATCGCCGCAAGGATATCCTGCTTTCTGCCGTTTCCCCTGCGGTCGAGAATTTTTGCTACCACAAATCTGCATTCCGGTGCCGTACCCCGGTACTTCCCGCCGGATGCTCTTCCGCTTCCGCCGAGGATTCCGCAGACATGCGTCCCATGCCCATTATCATCGTAAGGCGTCTCCCGCCCGTACACCAGATCCCGGAACGCCGCAATCCGGTTATCAAAATCAATATGCGGAAAAATCCCTGTATCCAGCACCGCCACGGTAATTCCTTTTCCTGTCAGAATTTTCTGCTCGTTCATCGCAAAGCTCCGGCGTATTCTTATTTTATGGTATGCAAAAAGGCTGCCCTTTGCAAGAAACAGCCTTTTTCTTATCAACTCTTTTAAAATTGTTAAAATTGTATCTGTTTTTCCCCTTTCCGCTTCCAGAGCATCATCGCAAGCGGGATGCCGCAGAGCTCGGCCAGAACGAAAGATACCCAGATCAGATTCAGATTTCCAAACCATTTCAGAATAAAAGCGAACACCAGCGGCAGGATAGCCTGGCGGGTCATGGATATGTACATGCTTTCTTTTCCGAGGGAAAGTCCCTGCAGCGATGCCTGATAGATCAGCCCCGGGATGGAGAGCAGATAGGCGACGGCGAGAATGCGGAGCGCCGGAACTCCGATGTTCATCAGGTTGTCGGAGGCATCAAAAAGTTTCAGTACAAATCCCGGGCAGGATTCCAGCACGGCGAAAAAGATCAGGAACAGTCCGCCGCCGTAGAGAATGCCGTAACGGATCGACTGGCGGATTCGTTCTTTCTGTTTTGCACCGTAATTGTACGCCACAATCGGAATCAGACCATTTGTGATACCGTGGACGCCGACCGTTGTGATGTTCTGAATTTTCGTGCAGATACCAAAAGCCGCAACAGCTGTAGACGAGAACGTAATGACAATCGCATTCATCGCCATGTTGACAACGGAGGTAAAAATCTGCACCAGCGTGGATGGAAAGCCGACTTTAATAATCTCTCTCACGCTCTCCCAATCCGGCTTCAAGGTAAAGGCAAACGGAATCTCCGGATTCCATTTTTTATTGATCAGCATTCCGGCAAGACAGCCCATGAACTGACCGATGACTGTTGCAAGCGCAGCTCCGGCCGTCTCCATGCGCGGAAGGCCGAACCAGCCGAAAATGAAAATCGGATCGAGAATCAGATTGGTCAGTGATGCGGCGGACAGCGTGAAGATAAAGAGGTGCGATTTTCCACTTGCCATGACAAACCGGTCAAAGACCCACTGTCCCATCTGGCCAAGGGATGCCATCATACAGATGCTTAAATACTGCATGCCGTATGATGCGATCGCTTCATTTCCGCCGGACTGGCTTTCAAAATAAATGCGGGCGAAGGCAAGACATAGAATACAGTTTAAGATCCACGAACAGAATGCGATAAAAATTGCCGCGCTCGCCGCATCTTTTACCTTTTTCGGATTCTTTTCTCCGAGTGCCCGCGAAATCACGGCGTTCAGGCCGACGGCATTTCCAAGACCGAGCGATGACACGATCAACTGCATCGGAGCTGCCAGCGAGATCGCTGTCAGGGCATCCTCGGAGACCCGTGCGACGAACACAGAATCCACAAAGTTGTAAAGTGAACTGATCAGCAGCGACAGCATCAGCGGCAGCCCCATAGAAATCACCAGGCGGCTGACCGGGACTGTTCCCATTTTGTTTTCTTCCATAAAAAACCCTCTTCTCTTTTTTCAATATCGTTAATTTCAGTTTACACGCCAACAGGAAAAAGATCAAATACCTATCGCTTATACTGCCGCATAGTTTTCAGCTATGGATTATTTCATCAAAAAGAAACCCCGCGGAGTTTTTGTCTCCACACGGCCGGCAGATTTTATTTCATTTTATTTTGCCATATTCTGTTTTTCCATCCGCTTCATTTCCGGCAGTATCAGAGCCAGCATGGTGATAAAGCAGAGGCTTCCGCCGATTACGTTCGATACCGGCTCGGCGAGGAAGACACCGTCGGTTCCCATGTGGAGCGCATACGGCATCAGATAGGTGAGCGGCACAACAATAAATACTTTGCGGAGCAGGGAGAAAAAGATCGCCTGCTTCTTTTTATTCAGTGATTTGAATACGGTCTGGCCGATGTACTGCAGATCCATGAAAATAAATGCTGCAAAATACTGTTTCAGCGCCGGCACCGCATCCTGAATCAGTACAGCGTCTGAACTAAAAATACCGATCAGTACATGCGGAATCAGAATAATAACGCTCCACATCACTGCGGTATAGCCAAGGATCATCGCACTCATCACGCACATGGCTTTGCGTACGCGGGCCGGACGGCGGGCACCGTAGTTGTAGCTTAAGATCGGAGAGGTTCCCTCATTCATCGCATAGATTGGGGTCTCTACGAGCTGACGGACACTTGATACAATTGTCATAACAGATATGTAAATATCGCCGCCGGTCACGGAAAGCACGTTGTTGCAGCAGATGGTAACAAGGCTGTTGGTGAGCTGCATGATAAAACCGGCCGTGCCGAGGCTGACGATATTTTTTGCATAGCCCGCACACTCGGAGATTTCATTTTTCCGTATAAACCGTACTTTCAGTTCCGCTTTCCGGGTCAGGAAATACAGAACGAACACAGCTGAGAGCGTCTGGGAAATGACGGTGGCAATCGCGGCACCCTGCACGCCGAAGCCAAGCACAAAGATAAACAGCGGATCAAGCAGCAGGTTTGCGACGGCTCCGATCGTAACGGAGAGCATGCCGACCGTTGAATAGCCCTGCGCATTGATGAACGGGTTCATGCCGGTCGCAATCATGGACGGCAGCGTTCCGATCAGATAAAGCATCATATAAGGATAGGCGTAAACCATCGCATCTGCCGATGCGCCGAACAGCGTCAGCAGCGGACGGGCAAACAGAAAGCCGATGACCATGAGGACAACGGCACAGGCGCAGACCATTGAGTAGGATGTATTCATGATCGTTTCCGCCTTCTGCGGATTGTTTTTTCCGCGCTCGATCGAAAACAGCGGAGCGCCGCCGCTTCCAAACAAGTTGCTGAATGCCGTGATGATGACGATCAGCGGAAAGCACAGGCCGACTGCGCCGAGTGCCGCCGTTCCCACATTGGGGATCCGCGCGATGTAGACGCGGTCTACGATGTTGTACAAAAGACTCAAAATCTGGGCAACCAGCATCGGGAGCGCTGCCCCTAAAATGTTTCCGGTTACGGTTCCATACTCGAAATCAATTCGTTTCATTGTTCTATCATTCCTTTTCTTTTCACTTGCTTTTCAGTATATCATGTCATATACTATATGTAAATTATTGTTTTTATATTGGATCTAAACAATTTTTATATGTTTTATCTTACAAAGGAGGATTCCCATGGAACTTCGACAGCTCGAATACTTCCGCGCCATCGTGGACGCCGGAACCATCAGCGGGGCGGCACGCATGCTGCATATGACACAGCCGCCGTTAAGCTATCAGCTTAAAATGCTCGAGGAAGAGCTTCAGGTGCCGCTTCTCGTGCGCGGTACAAAGAAAATCACACTGACTGAGGCAGGAAAAACACTGTACGAGCAGGCGGGTACACTTCTGATGCTCGCGGATCTTACGAAACGCGAAGTCGTAAAATCCAGCCAGGCGGCAACTCTGCACATCGGAATGACGCCTTCCACCGTGTCCCTTCTTTCCGACTACCTGCTCCGGTTTTCAAAACAGCATCCGCAGGTCCACTTCGATGTACACGAGGGTTCCACCTTTGCCCTCAAGGATCAGCTGGAAAATCATGTGATCGATCTTACTACGCTGCGCACACCGATCGTTTTAAACGGCTGTGAAACAAAAACACTCCTAAAAGAAAGCATCACCGCCATGGCACTCCCGGACCACCCGCTTTTTGCGGAGCGCGACACGCTTTCTCTTACCGAACTTGCCGAACAGCCGCTGATTCTTTCCAACCGCTACCGAAAATATATGCTCTCCGCTTTCGAACAGGCCGGTCTGTTCTGCGACATCTATCTGACCTGCGAGGATGCCCGCACGGCAATGACGATGGCGGAAAAAGGGCTTGGCATTGCTCTTCTGCCCGCCTCCATGCTGCCGCTTTCCCATCAATTAAAGGCCTGCGCCATCACGGACGCAGACCTTACAACGGAAATCCTGCTCGCCTGGCGCAAAGGGCGCCTTCCATCCGAGCTTCGGGATTTTTTAAAAATGTGGAATGAAACCTGACACATTAAAACAACTTATCTTTTTGCCGTACTCTGTTTTCAGCGTATGCAGCAGCTCCTTCTCATGCTGCGCATCCAGTGTACTGGACGGCTCATCCATCAGGCAGAGATCGGGATCGCGCAGGAAAATCCGTGCGATGCCGATTCTCTGGCGCTCTCCGCCGGAAAGGCGTGCACTCATCTGACCCATATCGGTCTGATAGCCCTCCGGCAGTGTCTCGATAAACTCCGCGATACCGGCGCGCTCTGCCGCTGTTCGGATTTCTTCAATGGAAGCATCCGGTTTTGCAATGGCAATATTCTCGGCAATCGTTGCATCAAACAGATAGGTGTCCTGCTCCAGAAACGCAATCCTCTGATGCAGTTCCGCAAAGCTGATCTGTTCCAGCGGAATGCCGTTGATCCGGATTTCACCTTCCTCCGGCGCATAAAACCGCAGCAGCAGACGCAGAATCGTCGATTTTCCGGCCCCCGATGCTCCGGCAATGCCGATCTTCTCTCCCTTCCGAATCTTAAAATTAAAGTGATCGAGCACTTTTTTCTCCGTTCCCGGATAGGAAAAGGTCACATCCGAAAACTCGATCGTCTGAATCTCCCCGCAGGAAACTGGATTTGCCGGTTCTTCTGTCTCCGACATCGTATCCTCGATTTTAAAGATCCGTTCCGCCGCTCCATACGTTTCCAGAAGACTCGTCACAACAAAGGTCAGATTGAACGTCGATGAAAGGGATGCCGTCGCTGCAAACGAGATCGCAATCGTTCCGACCGGATGATTGATCCCGCGGGAGGCAAGCACGCCCGCGCAGACGAGAATCAGGATTCTGGCGAGATATACAAAGAAGTTCGGGAATGAGGCAATCGTCTGGCGGTGTACGGTCAGCCAGAAGGATGCATGATTCACGTTCCGGTTTGCCTCGTCAACCTCCTTCATCCGCCGGGAACCCGCACCGAAAATCTGAATATCACGGATACTGTAAACACTCTCCAGAATTTTCGGATTCTTCGCCATTTTTGATTCCTCCTTATCAAATGATTTCTTTTGTTGACTTTATGATAGTCAATTTTTCTATTGAAATCAAAACTTTTTTCTTATCGTATTGATTAGTATTGCTAATCGTTCTTTTTTTCTATAAAGCATTGGAAAAGGCCCTGCATCAAGCAGAGTCTCTCACTATTTTTATCCTGGTATTATTTGACAACACAGAAATTCTCATCGATCCATTTCCGAACATCGTCTTCACTCACCTTAATCAGGCGGGCAATTCTTTCAACATCCATGCCGTCTTCTGCCATGGAAAGAGCAGTTTCCTTTGCCTTTTTCCATTCACCTTTTTTCCTATTATGGAATGCAAAAAGCCCCTGACGCTGCAAACAATTCCTTTGCAGGTCAGGGACTCCTCTCTATTTATGTGTGTGTGTAAGATATTGGCCTTTTATTTCTGTTCTTCGTCGCACGCGATGATATGTTTGCTCTTCTCATATCCGATCACTTTCCGGTCGGTGATGAAGATTGGTTTTTCGAAGTCTGCGAAGGTGACGGAGCTGATGCTGTTAAATTTGCTTGCGTCGCAGAGGACGTAGCACTGGCGGCACTGTTCCATGGCGGTCTTTTTGGTGACGGCCTCGTTGACGTCCGGGGTTGTGCAGCCGCTTCTTCGGGTTACGCCATTTGTTCCAAAAAAGCCTTTGGTGAAATGATACTCCTGGATCGTGCGGATTGCCTGGTTTCCGACGACAGCTTCTGTGGAGCTTTTGAGCTCGCCGCCTACCAGAATGACCTTAAACCCGCGTGATGCCAGCCGCTGTGCGTGGGCAACAGCGTTTGTCACGAAAACGGCGGAGGTTGCCCGGATGAAATCGATCATATGCGCCGTTGTCGTTCCCGCGTCGAGAAAGACGAAATCGTCCGGCTCGATGAGGGATGCCGCATATTCTGCGATTTTCCGTTTGGCATCGCAGTTCAGCTCATTTTTCTGCGCAACGGTGTACTCGTGTGCCGTCACCTTCTGGCCGGCTTCCACGGCGCCGCCGAATACCTTTTCCAGCTTGCCCTCCTTGTCGAGCGCTGTGATATCGCGGCGTACCGTGGACTCCGATGTATCGAGAAGATCCCGGACTTCCGTCACGGTGATGCTTCCCTTTTCTTTTAACAGTTTCAAAATTATCTCATGTCTCTGCTGTGTTAACATTTCTTTCCTGCCTTATATTCTGCCACATTTGTTTCCAGAATGATCTTGCGGAGCGGAAGGATGCTTCCCGGAGAAACGGAAAGTTCATCTACGCCCATCGCAAGGAACTCTTTTGTCAGCTCCTGGTCAGCGCCGAGCTCGCCGCAGATACCGGCCCAGATGCCGGCTTTGTGTGCATTCTCCACAACCATCTGAATCATGCGCAGGATCGCCGGGTGATGCGGATCAAAGAACGGATCCAGCTTTGTGTTCTGGCGGTCGATCGCGAGGGTGTACTGACTGAGGTCGTTCGTTCCGATACTGAAGAAATCAACCTCTTTTGCCAGCTCATCGCTGATGATGGCAGCCGCCGGGGTCTCGATCATGATACCCTGCTCTGGATTTCCGTACTCAATGCCCTGCTCAGCGAGAGAAGCTTTTACTTCCTCCACAATCGCTTTGATCTGGCGAACCTCGCCGACACTTGTGATCATTGGATACATAATGGCAATTTTTCCATATGCGCTTGCGCGGAACAGCGCGCGAAGCTGTGTCTTAAAGATCTCCGGCCGCGTCAGGCAGATGCGGATCGCACGGCAGCCAAGTGCCGGATTCTCCTCTTTTTCCATCTCGAAATAATCGCACTGTTTATCGGCACCGATATCGAGGGTACGGATGATGACGCGTTTTCCCGCCATCGTCTCTGCTGCCTGTTTGTAGATGCGGAACTGCTCTTCCTCTGTTGGATAGTGATCCTGCTCCAGATAGATAAACTCGCTTCGGAACAGGCCGATGCCGCCCGCGTCGTTCTGCATGACAGCCGCAAGGTCTTTGATGTTTCCGATATTAGCATACAGCAGAATTTTCTGTCCGTCCAGTGTAATATTTTCTTTTCCCTTTAAGGTGAGAAGCAGTTTTTTCTTTTCCTCATCCTCGGTGCGGCGCTTCTGCATGGCAGCAAGAGTCTCCTCGTCCGGATCCACATAGATGGTTCCGTCGGATCCGTCCACGATGCCGAGCTTTCCGTCTACGCTCTCATCCAGCGGAAGCGGTGTTCCGACCAGTGCCGGAATCGCCATGGTTCTTGCAAGGATAGCGGTGTGGGAATTTAAAGAACCGTGTACGGTAACAAAAGAAAGAACTTTGTCCTTATCCATCTGTACCGTCTCAGACGGCGCAAGGTCATCTGCCACGATGATCGCCGGTTCGTCGTTTAAGGATGCGTCGGTGTCGTCTCCGTTTAAGATGGAGATCAGACGCTCGGAAATATCCTTTACGTCTGCCGCGCGCTCTCTCATGTAGTCATCGTCCATGGCAGAAAACATCTGCGCAAAGTTGTCGCCTGTCGTTGCAACGGCATACTCAGCGTTGACGCCCTGGCTCTTGATGATGTTCTCGACGGACTCATTGTAGCCGTCATCCTCCATCATCATCTGATGCACTTCGAAGATCGCTGCATTTGCTTCGCCGACCTCTTTGCATGCTTTTTCATACAGAACGCCAAGCTGTGCGATTCCTTTTGACTTTGCTTCCTCAAACCGTGCCATCTCCGCATCCGGATTTTCCACTTTCACACGTTTTACCTGACGCTCATTCTTTTTGTATACGCGGATCTTTCCGATCGCAATGCCGGAAAATACGCTTTTTCCCTGATAAATCTGCATAAGTTTTCTCCACCTTTGTTCTCGATATCCGAATTTTCTGTCCAGACAGCCGGAGCGTGTTCAAAAAGGATTTCTTAGTTTCAGAAAGTTTTTCAAACACGCTCCTGCCGATTACTATATTGTAATTCTCCAGAGCCCCATCTCAATTCCGCTTACGCTCCATTTCGATGTGGCTTCTCGCCATATGGAATTCCAGAAAAAAGCACTCATTCATGCAAGCATGATTCGCACTTTTTTCTTCCATTCCGCATGGCTCTGTAGAATTACAAGTTCTCTTTCATGAAATTGCTGATTGCTTCGTATGCAGCATCTTCATCTGCTCCATCGAAGGTCAGGGTAACTTCTTCGCCCTGTTTTACAGCCAGTCCCATGATGCCGAAGATGGCTTTGCAGTTCATGGCTTTTCCGTCTTTTGCGATCTTGATATCACAGGAAAATTCTTTGACTGCTTTTACCAGCATTCCTGCCGGACGAGCGTGGATTCCTTCTGGATCTGTTACAACATACTTAAATTCTTTCATGATTTTTTCCTCCCATAGGATCTTTGATATTTTTATTTTACTCTATTTTCTGTCTTTTTTCTATTCTTTTATGCAGTTTTTTTCTTTAAAACTCCAAGCAGAACTGCGGATACCACTGTTCCGATGACAAGTGCCACCAGATAAAGCAGCGCATTTCCCATAACCGGTACAACGAAGATGCCGCCGTGCGGTGCCATTAAGGTACAGCCAAATGCCATGGAGAGCGCACCTGCAAGGCCGGAGCCGACGATGCAGGCCGGAAGAACGTGGATCGGGTCTGCTGCTGCAAATGGAATCGCACCCTCGGTGATGAAGGCGAGTCCCATGATGAAGTTGGTCGGACCGGATTCTCTTTCTTCTTTTGTAAATTTATCTTTGAACAGCAGGGTTGCAAGTGCAATCGCACACGGAGGAACCATACCGCCGATCATAACGGATGCCATAATGTCGTAGTTTCCTGCTGCGATGGCTGCTGTTCCGAATACGTAAGCTGCTTTGTTGAACGGGCCGCCCATGTCGATGGCCATCATGCCGCCGAGGATCATGCCAAGGATCAGCTTGCTGGATCCGCCCATGGAAGCAAGACCATTGTTCAGTGCAATGTTGACGGTTCCCATGATCGGCTCTACAATGAAGAGCATCAGAAGTCCCATCGCAAGGATGCCGACTACCGGGTAAATCAGAACCGGCGCAATCTTTTCGAGTGCTTCCGGAAGTTTCTCACATGCTTTGCGGAGGCCAAGGATAATGTAGCCTGCTGCAAAACCGGCAACGAGTGCTCCAAGGAAACCGGAGGTTCCGCTCGATGCCATCATACCGCCGACAAAGCCAAGGGCAAGTGCCGGCCGGTCGCCGATTGCCATGGCGATGTAGCCTGCAAGAACCGGGAGCATGAAGCCGAATGCCACGCCGCCGATCTGTTTGAACATCGCTGCAGCCGGGATAATCGTACCGAAGTTTGATCTGGCTGCGGCATCAAGGGCGTTCATATCAACAAGAAGTCCGTCGATCAGGAATGCGATTGCGATCAGAATACCGCCGCCGACAACGAACGGAAGCATATGGGAAACACCATTCATCAGCTGGGTGTACAGCTGGTGGCCGATACCGCCGCTGTTCTTCTTCGTGCTTGCTGCGGCTGTCTGCGCATTGCCGCTCTTGTAAACCGGTGCGTTTCCGGACATCGCAAGCTCGATCAGCTCATCTGCTTTGCTGATACCGTCGGATACCTGGCGCTGGATGACTTTCTTTCCGTCGAAACGATCCATCGGAACCTGTGCGTCGGCTGCAACGATGATGCAGTCCGCATCGGCGATTTCCTGTGCAGTCAGCACGTTTTTCGCTCCGCCGGAGCCTCGTGTCTCGATTTTTACGAAGCATCCTTTTGCTTTCGCTGCTTTCTCGATTCCCTCGGCTGCCATGTAAGTGTGGGCAATACCGGTCGGACAGGAAGTAACGGCGAGAATCTTCACCTGATTTTCTTTTGCTTCCACCGGCTCTGCAAGACGCTCATCTACGCTCTTTTTCTCTTCATCGGCGCGGTCGATAATGGCAAGGAACTCTTCCGGTGTCCTTGCGTTTCGAAGGCTCTTGGTGAACTCTTCATCCATCAGCATCATGGAAAGTTTACTTAAGACATCGAGATGAACGTTGTCTTTCGTGTTCGGCGCTGCGATGAGGAACAGCAGGGTGACCGGCTCTCCATCGAGAGAATCAAAATCAACGCCTTTCGGGATAACCATGGCTGCAAGGCCCGGTTTGTTTACTGCATCACATTTTCCGTGCGGAATCGCAATTCCCTCTCCGATTCCTGTGGTGCTCTCTTCTTCTCTTGCGTAAACCTGTGCGCGGTACGCATCTTCGTCTGTGATCTTTCCGCTTTTGACCATCAGCGCTACGGCTGCGTCAAGCGTTTCCTGTTTGCTTTTCGGTGCGGCATCCAGTGCAATACTGCGGATGTCCAGCAAATCTGTGATTCTCATGAGACGTCCTCCCTTTTATTTTGTAATCTGTTCGTAGACAGATGCAATTTCCTCCCGGGTTGCAAGGTTTTCAGAAAAAGCACTTGCACTTCCCGCTGCGATTCCCATATGGAACGCATGGAGGTAATCTTCTTTTTCCATGTAGCCTGCCATGAATCCGGCTACCATCGAATCGCCTGCGCCGACGCCGTTGATGAGCTTTCCTTTCGGGGCCGGAGCTTCAAAGACCTCACCGGATGCGGCAACGAGAACGGCTCCTTCGCCTGCCATGGAAATCAGAACGTTCTGTGCGCCCTTTTCCTGCAGCTGTTTTGCATACGGAACAACCGACTCTCTTGTCTTTAATTCCACACCGAAAATCTCACCGAGCTCGTGATTGTTCGGTTTGATGAGGAACGGGTGGTACGGCAGAACCTTCATCAGCAGATCACGGGTCGCGTCTACGACGATGCGGACGCCCTTGCCGTCGAGCATTTCCATAATTTTCTGATAGGCATCATCTGCCATGGATGACGGGATGCTGCCTGCGAGGAAGAGAACGTCGCCCTCGCCGAGTGCGGAAAGCTGTTTCATCAGCTCTTCCACTTTTTTCTCCGGGATTTCGGGTCCCTGTCCGTTGATCTCAGTTCCGTCAATGCTCTTTAATTTGACGTTGATGCGGGAATATCCTTCTTCCAGCCAGATGCAGCCGTTTTTAATTCCCATCTGGTCGAGCCGTCCGGCGATTTCTTTTCCGGTAAAGCCTGCCAGAAATCCGAGCGCTGTGCTCTCAATTCCAAGGTTTCCAAGTACGGTCGATACGTTGATTCCTTTTCCGCCCGGAAGCATCAGCTCGGAGCTTGTGCGGTTGGTAAGGCCGAGCTTGAAGTCTTCCACCGATACAATGTAGTCCAGAGACGGATTGAATGTCACTGTGTAAATCATATTTCCCTCCTGCTTTATTTTGATCGTATTTGCTTTGATGAGCTTATTATATCGTCATATTCATTCAAAATCAATCATTAATATTTCATGAATTTTACCTTCTCTTTTTGTCGCATTTGCATAAGTTTAGAGTTTTATGACGGATTTCCCCGTTTTATCGCCCTGTTTTGACCGAGCTTGACTGATCATCATCTTTTCTTCCTTGTCACGCATCGATCACTTTATTCTCTCCATTTCGGTCATTTTTTATCAGACACTTTCTTTCTGTTCTCATTTTTGTACTTTACTTTTTCCGGATTTGGTACTAAAGTGAAGAGAAACCAAAAAAAGAATTTCCAGAAGAGGTGATTTTATTTGAAACGATACTATATTCTTCACTATTTTGATCCCGCCAATGTGGGCAGTTTTCTGCTTGTCTCACTGCTCGGCCTGATTCTGGTGCTTGCCCTTGTGCTTCTGATTGCAAAATTGCAGATTCAGCGGCAGCTAAAAGAGGAGACAGAGGAAAAAGCGAAAAAAATACGCCGGAAGAAACACCAGCGCAGGCAGTATCAGGTTGTGGAAAGCTTTTATGAGCTGGTTTTCTCCGGCACTTCGATTCTTCTCTTCCTCTCCCTCTACTACATTATCGATGAGCGTCTGCCGCAGATTTCGATGTACTGGGAGAAATATCAGGATGTGGTGCTTCTTGTCTTTATCGTGCTCTCCGTCTTTCTGACGAGCTGGCTCGATGTGGTTCTGGTAAAGCTCACGCACCTTGACCCGGAGCAGAAGGCGTCGGTGCGGCTGATTTCGGTCTTCTATATTGTACTGATTCTTCTGTACATCCGCTTTATCTACGAGGACACGAATTACGACGGACTGATTCTCTATTTCCTGACACTGACGGTCGGCCGCTTCCTGTATTTCGACTTTACGGTCAAGAGTTTTCTTGAAACGATGCGGGGCGTGTTGGAAAATCTACCGCTTCTTGTCATCATGAGCGCCTACTCCGGTTTCGTGTGCTGGTATGGGTTCCATGTCGGCTTTCTGCTGAAATCAAATGGTGTCATTTTGAGCACCTTTCTTGCCCATCTGTTTATGGACTGCTCGATCTTTCTGCTCCACAAGACAGGAATTTTAAAGCATGTGATACGAAAAATTTAAAACCGGCATTTTTTACCAGCCATATATCAAAAGCTCTGCAGATCAGAATTTTGCATTTTCTGTTCTGCAGAGCTTTTCTTATTTAACGTTCTTTTTTACATGCCAAACAGCAGTGCAAAGCCATGTACGACAAAAGCTGCCAGCCAGGCGATCACACACTGTGAAACGACAACACCGGCTGCCCATCTGCCGCCAAGCTCCCGCTTGATGGAAGCGACTGCCGCCACACACGGCGTATAGAGGAGGCAGAAAACCAGAAGGCTTAATGCGGAAACCGGTGTTAGGATTTCGGTCAGCTGCGCGGTCGTGCCGAACAGTACGGAAAGTGTGGAGACGACACTTTCCTTTGCCATAAATCCGGTTAGAAGAGCGGTCGATACTCTCCAGTCTCCAAATCCAAGCGGCCGAAAAACCGGGGCGAGACGGCCGGAGACAACGGCGAGAATGCTGTCCTTGGAGTCCTCCACGACATTGAGATGCGTTCCAAAGGTCTGTAAAAACCAGATCACAATCGTGGCAACAAAAATGACGGTGAATGCCCGCTGCAGGAAGTCTTTTGCCTTATCCCACAAAAGCTGTCCGACATTTTTTGCCCCCGGCATGCGGTAGTTTGGAAGCTCCATGACAAACGGAACGGCTTCTCCCTGGAATAAAGTTCCCTGCATCAGCATCGCCATCAGGACAGCCATGAAGATACCACCGAAATACAGAAGAACCATCACAAGGGCACTGTATTTCGGGAAGAATGCGGCGGTAAAGAACGCGTAAATCGGAAGTTTTGCCGAACAGCTCATAAACGGAGTTAATAGGATCGTCATTTTCCGGTCACGCTCGGAAGGCAGGGTGCGGCTCGCCATGACGCCCGGCACGGTACAGCCAAAACCGACCAGCATCGGCACGATACTGCGGCCGGAGAGGCCGATTTTCCGGAGCAGCTTATCCATCACAAATGCCACGCGCGCCATATAGCCGCTGTCTTCCAGAATGGACAGGAAGAAAAACAGGGTGACGATGATCGGAAGGAAGCTTAAGACACTTCCGACGCCGTTAAAAATACCGTCAATCACAAGGGAATGAAGCACCGGATTGACGCCCCATGCTTTCATGGCGCTGTCCACGAGCTCGGTCAGTTTTCCGATCAGAACCTCCAGCACACTCTGCAGCGATGCTCCGATCACATGGAAGGTCAGGAAAAAGACAGCCGCCATAATCCCGGCAAAACATGGCAGAGCCGTATATTTTCCGGTCAGCACACGGTCAATTTCTGTGCTCCGCACATGCTCGCGGCTCTCTTTTGGTTTTACCACGGTCTCACGGCAGACTTTTTCAATAAAATTAAAACGCATATCCGCAATCGCCGCCGCGCGGTCCAGGCCGCGCTCCGTCTCCATCTGACAGACGATATGCTCGAGCATCTCTTTCTCGTTTTCATCGAGGGCCAGCTGCTCCAGGATCAGCGCATCGCCCTCTGCCAGCTTGCTCGCCGCAAACCGCACCGGAATATCCGCCCTTGCGGCGTGATCCTCGATCAGATGCATGATCGCATGCAACGCACGGTGGACGGCACCGCCGTGGTCATTCGCCTCACAGAAGTCCTTTCTGCCCGGTTTTTCCTGGTATTTGGCCACATGGACAGCATGGGCAACCAGTTCCTCGATTCCCTCGTTTTTTGCAGCGGAAATCGGGATAACCGGGATGCCAAGTCTCTCTTCCATCTGGTTCACGAGCACAGAACCGCCGTTTTCGCGTACCTCATCCATCATGTTGAGGGCCAGTACCATCGGAACGTCGAGTTCCATCAGCTGCATCGTCAGATACAGGTTTCGTTCGATATTTGTCGCATCTACAATATTGATGATGCCGCGCGGATGCTCATTCAGAACGAAATTCCGGGTGACGATCTCTTCGCTTGAATACGGCGACATCGAATAAATGCCGGGAAGATCGGTGACCAGCGTGTTTTTCTGGCCGCGGATTTCACCGTCCTTCCGGTCTACGGTCACGCCGGGGAAGTTTCCGACGTGCTGGTTGGATCCCGTTAATTGGTTGAACAGGGTGGTCTTACCGCAGTTCTGGTTTCCGGCCAGCGCAAAGGACAACAGCTCTCCTTCCGGCAGCGGATGCTCCTCTGCCTTATTGTGGTACTTTCCGCCCTCTCCAAAGCCGGGATGCGGAATTGCTTTCGCATCCGGCTGCTCTTTTTCTTTTACAGCGTCCCGCATCTCATCAATGGCAATCCGTCCGGCATCGGCGAGGCGGAGTGTCAGTTCATAGCTGTGAATCCGCACTTCCACAGGGTCTCCCATCGGTGCATACTTTACCATCGTCACTTCCGCCCCCGGAATGATTCCCATATCGAGGAAGTGCTGCCGCAGCGCGCCCTCTCCTCCTACCGTGCGGACGGTCGCTGTTTTGCCGATCGGCAGTTCTTTCAGTGTCATATATTTCACTCCTTATTGATTCTCATTATCAATAGTAAGTATATGACACGATTCGACTGCGGTCAAGCAATTGTCATTATTTCTCTTTTTGTTTTTCTTCGAGCTTCTTCTGTACACTCGGAAACAGCTCCAGATCCGTGTGTGGGATTGCCTGGGCCGCTTTCATCATAGAGATGAAAGCGGCGACCTGGCCGAACTGGATGTAGACCATCTCGTCCAGAATGCGGTCAATATCGTCGATGCAGGTCCGATCCAGCAGGATTTTTTCTGCTCCCGCAAGCGACGTATTTCCGGCGCAGATCAGGCGGCTGCGGTCCATATCCGGGTACATGCCGATCGTGATGGCGGATTCCTTTGAAACGTGCTTTCCAAATGCACCAGCCGCGTAAAACCGGTCAATTTCTTCCATGGAAATGCCGGATTCACGCATCATGTACTCAACCATCGTGTAGGCCGCTGACTTTGTACGAAGGAATTCGGCGATATCACTCTGATAGAAGCACAGCCCTTCACTATATTCAACGCACCACTCTCCCGTCTCCGGGTCTTCCTTGATCTTTTCAGACCGCTCCGGCTGCAGGGTGCCGAACAGGTTGATCCATCCATTTAGGAATAATTCCGCGAGCAGATCGATAATGCCGGAACCGCAGATGCCCTTTGGCTTACCCTCTCCGATTACATGGCACTGGATTTTCCCGTCTTCTATTTTTACCGTATCAACAGCGCCTTCTGCCGCTCGCATGCCGGTTTTGACCACGCCGCCCTCGAGCGCCGGACCGGCAGCGCCTGCGCCGCAGAGCAGAAATTCCCGGTTTCCGACGACAAGCTCGCCGTTCGTTCCGATATCAAAAAAGACGCTGATCGTTTCTTTTTTATAGAGTTCCGTTGCGATCATGCCGCTTAATATATCACCGCCCAGGTAATTGGATTTTCCCGGCACGCAGTAGACACATCCCTTCATGGGAAATCCCATCTCTTTCGCCGGAAGGAATCCGACGCGGTCCGCGCGCACGGCATACGGGGATGAAAAGACGCAGAACGGATCCAGTCCCAGCAGGAAATGGATCATCGTTGTGTTGCCGGATACGACCATTGAGAGAACATCCGACGGCGCAATTCCTGTCTTTTGGCGAAGTTTTTCAAAGAGCAGTGTAAATGTCTCCATCGTACACGCACGGATGTCCTGCAGTACCTCCGGTTTATCCTTACAGGCAAAGATTCTCGTCAGAATATCGGTTCCATAGGCAGTCTGGCGGTTGTATTCGCTCTCCTCGGCAAGCACGGTACCGTCGCTGCAGTCTACCAGGCGCACAACGACGGTCGTACTTCCAAGATCAGCGGCATAACCGTAATGCTCTGCTGCTGTATCGCCCGCTTCCAGATCAACCGCCTGCCAGATGCTTCCATTCCATGCGAGGGAAACCGTTATGTTATAGTCTGCCTCATCGCAGATGGGATACAGTTTCTGCAGCGCTGGAAGGGTAAATGATGCGGTGATTCCTTTCTCTTTTAATGCATCCAGTATCCGCATCTGGCTGGAGCGGGCGTCCTCCTCCGTCGGCGGGACCAACTCCAGATACTGTTTCTGTGTTATTCCTCTATTCATTATTACTTCCTCATTTCCTGATCATTTTTCTGTTTCTTATTGTAGCACTTTTCTCTTTTCCAGAGAACTTATTTTTTTCACATTTTTACTACATTTCCATCACAGATTCCCATTATACTGCAAAGCATAGAAACAAAAAAGGAAGCAAACAAAACCGGAAGCCGATTCCGGAACACAGTTTAAAATACAGATACCAGAAAGGAAGTATTTATTATGATGGACTACAGAAACAACTACAATAACGAAAACGAAACCAATAATGAGAACATGATGGCAGCAGAGCAGAACAGCTTCAACGGAAAGAAACCTTCTTCCAAAAATAAAAAAGCTGCTAAGCTTGCAAAGAAAATCGGAGCCATCGCCTTAAGCGCAGTTCTGTTCGGCGGTGTTGCCGGCGGTACCTTCCAGGCAGTCAACCACTTTGCCGGAAGCACGACAGCCACTGCAACAACAACTACTGCACAGCAGACGACTTCCAACAGCAGCCTCTTAAAAGCCGCTGCCACATCCTCAAGCTCCACTTCCACCGGAACGATGGATGTTTCCACGATTGCGAAAAACGCAATGCCGTCGATCGTCTCCATCACAAACCAGTCCGTACAGGAAGTACAGAACTACTTCAGCATGTTCGGTTACGGTGCTCAGACTCCGCAGACCGAGGAGACCACAAGCTGCGGTTCCGGTATCATCATCGGAAAGAATGACACCGAGCTTCTGATCGTCACCAATAACCATGTAGTAGAAGATGCCGATACTCTTTCTGTCAGTTTTGTAAACAATCAGGTCTGCAAGGCAAATATCAAAGGTACCGATGCCGATAACGATCTTGCCGTCATCGCCGTTCCGCTCTCCGAGATCCCGGATGACACGATGAGCAGCATCGCTGTTGCCACGATGGGCGATTCTGATTCCGTTGAGGTCGGCGAGCAGGTCGTTGCGATCGGCAACGCACTCGGCTACGGCCAGTCCGTTACGACCGGTATCATCAGTGCTGCAAACCGTGTGATCGACAGCGATTCCTCTTCTGACGGAAGCTCCGATGGAACAACGGCAGATACTTCTTCCACCGATACAACCGGAAAGACCTACTTACAGACCGATGCAGCCATCAACCCTGGCAACAGCGGCGGCGCTCTTCTGAACATGAACGGGGAGGTCATCGGTATCAACTCCGCAAAACTTGCTTCTACAGAGGTAGAGGGCATGGGCTATGCAATCCCGATCTCCCGTGTTTCCGATATCATTGAAAATCTGATGAATGAGCAGACCAGAACAAAGGTTGCCGCAGAAGATCAGGGAACGATCGGCATCAAATGCCTCGATGTCAGCAGCCAGATCCAGCAGGCATACAATATGCCGGCCGGCATCTATATCTCCGAAGTAACCTCCGGCGGTGCCGCTGAAAATGCAGGTCTGAAATCCGGATACGTTCTGACCAGCTTTGACGGACATTCCATCACCTCCACCAGCGAGCTGAAATCCCTGCTGCAGTATTACTCTGCCGGCGAAACCATCGAGGTGGAAGTACAGGTTCCAGACAACGGATCCTATGAGACAAAGACCTTCTCCCTGACCCTCGGAACGAGCACCAGCTCTTCAGATGATCAGCAGAGCGATTCCCAGCAGAATGCGGGTTCATCCCGCTCTGCAGAGGGAGGAAATACCCTGACCTCCGCTACTCCTTCGATCTGACTGCCCGCTCTCCCGTGAAAGAAATCCATAAATAAAAAACATCATAAGCATGAAAGAAAGGCCCCGAAACATAACTCCAATGTTTCGGGGCCTTTCTCCTATTCTCTTAATCCATTTCTTATTTTTCTGCTCCTGCAACTGCCTCGCGGGCTGCTTTCTCTTCCGGATCTTCATCCAGAATGGAGAATGCAATATTGGTTGCATGGTCCGCGACACGCTCGAGTCCGGATACAAGATCGGAGAAGATCATGCCGGCTTCCGGCGTACATTCGTTGCGGGTCAGACGCTCTACATGCTTCTGCTGCAGATCCCGCTCCTCCTGATCAATGGAATTTTCAATATCAATGATCTCCTGCAGGTGCTGCAGATCATTCTTTGCAAACATTTCGATCGACTCATCGAGAATTTTTAATACCATATCCAGCATCTCGGAAAGATCCAGTTCGCCCTGTTTGCTGAAGGTCACATTGTCATTCGTCATCTGCACAGCAGAATCTGCGACATTCTCGGCATGATCACCAATCCGCTCGATATCATTGACCACATGGAACAGCGCACCGATGCGCATAACGTCTGATGTCGGCAGCGATGCCTGATTTAAGTGAACCAGATAGTTCGTAATCTCTTTGTTCAGGAAATTAATATTTTCCTCGACACGGTAGACCTCGTCGATTTCTTTCTGATCGCGGGTCACCAGCGTATTCATCGCGCGAATCAGGTTGGTCTCTGCCATCTGTGCCATACGCTCCATCTCACGGACAACCTGCAGAACTGCAGTCGTCGGGGACATCGCATGTTTCGAGCTGATGTAGGCAAGCTCGAACTTTTTGTCTTCCTCGTCATTTCCGCGGATGATAAAGTACGTTGCCTTCACCAGAAGCGGGGTAAACGGCAGCATCAGGAGTACCTGGCATACTTTGATGATCGAGTTTGCATTTGCGATCATACGGCCTGCTTCGTTTCCGGAAATACCCATAAAGAAGTCAACTACCTGATTTCCAAACAGCAGGAAAATAATGGAGCAGACAATCGTTCCGGAAATGTTGAACAACAGGTGGACACATGCCGCACGTTTTGCATCTTTTTTGCAGCCGAAGCTGGCAAGAATAGCGGACATCGTACATCCGATGTTGCATCCAAGCATCATAAACAGACAGATCGGAAGTCCCATCAAGCCCTCTCTTGCAAGAAGCATGATGATTCCGACCGTTGCAGAGTTACTCTGCAGAATCGCGGTAGCCACCCAGCCGACTAAGAATGCAAGAAACGGATTCGTCAGGGATCCGAGGGCGTTGACGACTGCCGGGATCTCTTTTGCTTCGTTCAGGGCTCCTGAGATACCGGAGATACCCATAAACAGAATACCAAATCCCAAGATAACCTCGCCGAGACGGCTGATCGTCAGATTGTTCTTTACGAACATAACCATCAAAACACCGATGATGACAAACAGCGGCGCGATATCCGCAAGGTCAAACGCAATCAGCTGTCCGGTAACTGTCGTACCGATGTTTGCTCCGAGGATAATTCCAGGAGCCTGTGCCAGTTTCATCAGACCGGAGTTTACGAAGCTGACCACCATAACGGTTGTAGCGTTGGAGGACTGAATCAGCGCGGTAAAGAAAATACCGACCAGAAGACCGATCACACGGTTCTTCGTAAATACCTCCAGAATGCTTCTCATCTTGGATCCGGCAACCTTCTGCAGTCCTTCACTCATCAGCTTCATTCCATATAAGAAGAAGCCCAGACCGCCCATCAAAGACACTATTACACTCATATTCTTTTTTCTTCCTTGTCTTTTTCTGATGTCTTTTCAAAATCCCTGTCAAAGTATTTTCGTGTTTTGGTCTCAATATTTTACATTTACTTAACGCAGATTTTACAAGACACCTTTTTTATCATAAAAGAAATCATGACATTTGTCTATAGAAAAATTAAAAATTTCGACAAGAAATTTTCAGATTCTTTTCGTTTCTTTCTTGCATTCTACTTGATAATATTGTAACATTTAGGATGTTTCCATATTATGAGGCGACATTTCCGCCTACAAAATTCAAAAGGAGAGAAAATTATGGAAAAGTTTAGCAAGCTGATGGAAAACACATTCAAGCTGCGGGAAAATGGAACAACGGTCAAAACCGAGATCATCGCCGGTGTCACCACGTTCATGACGATGGCATACATTCTTGCCGTCAACCCGAACATCCTTTCCTCCACCGGCATGGACCACGGCGCTGTCTTTACCGCAACGGCTCTGGCAGCCTTCCTTGGCACCCTGCTCATGGCACTTTTCGCCAATTATTCATTCGCTCTGGCACCAGGAATGGGCCTCAATGCCTATTTCGCCTACACCGTTGTTCTCGGCTACGGATATAGCTGGCAGGCAGCCCTGACCGCCGTTTTTGCAGAAGGTATCATCTTTATTGTACTTTCTCTGACCAACGTCCGTGAGGCGATCTTCAACTCCATTCCGGTCAGCCTGAAATCTGCAGTCAGCGTCGGCATCGGTCTGTTCATCGCATTCATCGGACTTCAGAATGCAAAAATTGTACTGCCGAACTCTTCAACCGTGGCAGGCCTCTATTCCCTGTCTTCCTACAATGCCAACCTGCAGTCTGCAGCCACATTAAACGGAACAGAGTATGTGGCAGGAACGTTTAACGATGTCGGAATCACCGTTCTGCTCGCAGTCATCGGTGTTATCCTCACCGCCGTTCTTGTCGTACGCAATGTAAAAGGAAACATCCTCTGGGGAATTCTTGCAACCTGGATCCTCGGCATGATCTGCCAGGCATGCGGTCTCTACGTTCCGAACCCGGCAAACGGCTTCTACAGCCTGTTCCCGGATTTTTCCAACGGACTTTCCATTCCAAGCCTTGCCCCGATTTTCGGAAAACTGGATTTCTCCATTCTGAAAACAGGCGAGTTCTTCGTGATCATGTTTGCATTCCTGTTTGTCGATATGTTTGATACCATCGGAACTCTGATCGGTGTATCTTCCAAGGCAAACATGCTCGACAAAAACGGAAAACTTCCGCGCATCAAGGGCGCGCTGATGGCAGATGCTGTTGCTACCTGCGCAGGTGCTGTTCTTGGTACTTCTACCACAACGACTTTCGTTGAGAGTGCTTCCGGCGTTTCCGAAGGCGGCCGTACCGGTCTTACCGCTGTTACCACTGCAATCCTCTTCGGCCTCGCTCTGTTCCTCTCCCCGATCTTCCTTGCCATCCCGTCCTTTGCAACGGCTCCGGCACTGATCGTGGTAGGCTTCTACATGCTGACCAACGTAGTCAACATTGATTTCAGCGATCTTTCCGAGGCGATTCCGTGCTACATCTGCATCGGAGCTATGCCGTTCTTCTACAGCATTTCCGAAGGTATTGCCATGGGAGTTATCTCCTACGTTGCAATCCAGATCCTGAGCGGAAAAGCAAAAGAAAAAAAGATCAGCGTGATCATGTACATCCTGGCTGTTCTGTTTATCTTAAAATACCTTCTTCTGTAATGGCTTTTTAACGATACAGAACCGCATAAAAAGGCTCCTGTCCCACAGATTTTATTCTGTGAAACAGGAGCTCTTTTTATGCTCTGGATCAAAAATTTTTATTCTGCCAGGGTCCTGTAAAAGCAGGTGCGGTTTCCGGTGTGGCACGCTGCGCCGACCTGTTCTACTTTGGCAAGGATTGTATCGTTGTCGCAGTCGATCAGAAGCTGTTTTACATACTGCACATGGCCGGAGCTCAGTCCCTTTATCCAGAGCTCATTGCGGCTTCTGCTCCAGTACGTCATTTTTCCAAGGCGCAGTGTCGTCTCAAACGCTTCTTCATTCATGTAGGCGAGCATCAGCACTTCGTCATTTTCCGCATCCTGTACAACAACCGGAACCATGCCGTCGCTGTTTGTCTTAAAATCCGCCCAGGCAAAATCACATTTTAATGCTTGTTTCATCTCTTGTTCTCCTCTTTTTCTGCTCTTACAGGCTGCCCTTGGTCGAGAGCACGCCGGCAATTCTCGGATCGAAGGAAGTTGCCTCATCGAGTGCCTTCGCAAATGCTTTGAACATCGCCTCGATGATGTGGTGGTTATTTCCGCCGTCAAGCACTTTGATATGCAGATTCATCTGCGCCGCATAGGAAACGGCGTAGAAGAATTCTTTTACCATCTCGGTCTCCATCTCTCCTACTTTCTCCCGCGTAAATTCTGCCTGGAAAGAGAGATACGGTCTGCCGCAGAGGTCAACGGCCGAGAGCACCAGTGTCTCGTCCATCGGAAGGATTCTGTCGCCGTAGCGGCAGATGCCCTGTTTGTCGCCGACTGCCTCGCGGATTGCAGTTCCGAGCACGATACCGGTGTCCTCGATCGTGTGGTGGCCGTCTACATCAAGATCTCCGTCTACAGAAACGGAAAGGTCGAAAAGACCGTGGCGGGCAAAGCCGTCGAGCATATGGTCAAAAAAGCCGATGCCGGTGTGGATGTCGCTCTTTCCCGTTCCATCCAGATTTAATGTCATGCGGATCTTTGTTTCTTTTGTCACGCGTTCTACGCTGGCTGTTCTGTTCTCCACTTACTCTTCCCCCTCAAAACGGACGGCAATCGAATTGGCGTGTGCCGTCAAGCTCTCTGATTTTGCAAAGCTCTCGATATCCTCGTGGATCTCGGAAAGGGCTTCTCTGGAATAATAGATGATGCTGGATTTCTTCACGAAATCGTCTACGGACAGCGGAGAGAAGAATTTTGCGGTTCCGTTCGTCGGCAGGATATGGTTCGGGCCGGCAAAATAGTCACCGAGAGGCTCGCTGGAGTTCTCGCCGAGGAAAATAGCACCGGCGTTATGTACCTTCATCATATCCTCAAACGGGTTCTTCGTCACGATCTCGAGGTGCTCCGGCGCGATGGCATCTACTGTGTCGATCGCTTCCTGATGCGAATCGGTGACAAGGATGTAGCCGAAGTTGTCCAGTGATTTGGAGATGATGTCGCTTCTGGAGAGGACTTTTAAGAAACCGTCTACCTCTTCACTTACCTTCTCTGCCAGTTCCTGGGAGGTGGTAATGAGGATCGCACTTGCAAGCTCATCATGCTCAGCCTGGCTTAAGAGATCGGCTGCCACGAACCGCGGATTTGCAGTTTCATCAGCAAGGACAAGAATCTCACTTGGGCCTGCGATGGAGTCGATGCTGACATTTCCGTATACGGCTTTCTTTGCAAGGGCAACGTAGATGTTTCCAGGTCCTACGATTTTATCGACTTTCGGAATGCTCTCGGTTCCGTAAGCAAGGGCTGCAATTGCCTGTGCACCGCCGATTTTAAAGACGCGGTCCGCACCGGCTTCTTTTGCTGCCGCAAGGACAACCGGGTTGACTTTTCCGTTTCTGCCGCACGGCGTTGTCATGCAGATTTCTTTGACTCCTGCCACTTTTGCCGGAAGAATGTTCATCAGAACGGAGGACGGATACGCTGCCTTTCCTCCCGGAACGTATACGCCGACACGGTTCAGGGCAGTCAGCTTCTGGCCAAGCATCGTTCCGTTCTCGGTGGAGGTGAACCAGCTGTTCTGTTTCTGTTTTTCGTGGAACTCACGGATATTTTTCATGGATCTGCGGATGACACCGATCAGCTCTGGATCTACGATGTTGTACGCTTCATCAATCTCTTCCTGTGTTACTTCTACGGTAGAAGCATCGAGTACCGCGTGGTCGAATTTCTCGGTATATTCGAAAACGGCTGCGTCTTTTCTTGTTTTTACATTCTCAATGATCTCCTGCACGGAAGCCTCGTACGTTCCGTACTGTGTCGGGCTTCGTTTCAGCATATTCTCCAGAATATTTTCTGTGGTCTCTTTTGTCAGTTTTACGATTCTCATACCAGTGCTCCTTTCAGATCCTGAATTAATTTGGTAATTCTCTCATTTTCCATCCGCATGCTCACCTGGTTGACAACCATACGCGCAGACAGCGGGCAGACCTCCTCGAGAACGGTCAGGCCGTTTTCCCGTAAAGTGCTTCCTGTCTCTACAATATCCACAATCACTTCGGAAAGTCCGACAATCGGTGCCAGCTCGATCGAGCCGTTCAGCTTGATCATCTCAACGGTCTGGTGCTTGCGGTTGTAGAAGTAATCCTTGGCAATGTTTGGGTACTTCGTTGCCACACGGATCTGCTGGTTGTGCTGCAGCAGCTCACGCGCGGATTCCGGTCCGCAGACACACATGCGGCACTTGCCGTAGCCAAGGTCCAATACCTCGTAGAGGCGTCTTCCTTCCTCCAGAATCGTGTCCTTTCCGACGATTCCGATATCCGCTGCGCCGTACTCCACATAGGTCGGCACATCCGGACCTTTGGCGAGGAAGAAACGGAGCTTATGCTCTTCGTCCGTGAAAATCAGCTTTCTCGTATCTTTATTTTTCATTTCATCGCAGGTGATGCCGACTTTTTCCAGCAGCTCCAGCGTCTGGTACGCCAGGCGTCCTTTTGTCAGTGCAATGGTCAAATATCTCATCTTTTTCGTACCCTTCCTCTCCTACAGCTCCACCGGCTGTACTTCTCCTGTCGACAAATTGATGGCAAGCACCGAATCGCTCTTCTGAATATAGACAATGCCGCCGAACTGGTTCTTTCTGCCGTATTCTTCATAATCTGCAAGAACCTTGTCCCTTGCAAAGCAGACCAGCGCGACATCCATGCCTTTGCTTCTGTGCTCGTTGGCAAGTTTTACGGCCAGCGGCTGAAGGAAATCCGGGTAGAGCAGCATCGTTTTCGTATTGACAATCGGAAGAGAAATTTTCTGGCGCTCCAGTGCATTCATCAGAGATTCCATGACAGTACAGAATCCGATCGCCGGCGCCTTCTTTCCGAAGTGCTGCAGCAGTGCATCGTAGCGGCCGCCTTTTACGATCGGCTCGCCGGTGCCGTAGGTGTAGGCCTGGAAAATAATACCGGTGTAGTAATGGAATTTGCTTAAAAGACCGAGATCGAAGAAGACGTATTTTTCATAGCCGTAATCTTTAACGATCTCATAGATCGTAGCCAGACGATCGAGTGCCTCTCTTGCCGCCGGATTTCTTGTAAGGCCTTTTGCCTTTTCGAGAATCTCTGCATTTCCGAACAGCTGCGGAACATCACGGAGTGCTTCAAACAGATCACTTCGAAGGTTCTGTTTTGCCAGCAGCTCCTCGGCGCCAAAATGATTTTTAATGGAAATCAGTTCTTTTAATTCGTTCAGAACATCCTCGGAGAGAGCAGCTTCCTCGGCGAGCGCCTGGAAGAAACCTACGTGGCCGATGCTGATCTGGAAATCGGTAAGACCGGCATCCAGCATAACTTTTACGGTCATCGCAATGATCTCTGCGTCTGCCATTGCGGAATCATCGTTTAAGAGCTCGACGCCCATCTGGGTGGACTCTTTTAAGCGGCCCTGATAGCTGCTGCTGTTGACGAAGCTGCTTCCTCTGTAGCAAAGGCGGATCGGCATCGTCTCTTCCATGAAATACATGGAGGCTGCACGTGCAATCGACGGGGTAAAGTCCGGACGGAGCACAAGGGTGTTGCCGTCGCGGTCAAAGAATTTGTAGAGCTCGCGGGACGGTGTTGTTCCCACTTCTCTTCCGAATACATCAAAAAACTCGAACGTCGGTGTTTCAATATCCTGATATCCAAACGCATGAAATACCTGCTCAATCTGATTCTCCAGGTATAATTTTTTCGTACATTCCTGATTGTAGACATCCCGGACGCCTTCCGGTGTATGAATTAATCGATCCATGTTTTGTTGTCCTCACTTTTTCGCTTTAGTTCGCTACCATATTACCATATTAAATTTAAAACTATGGTTAGTATATCGGAAAACATTTTCCCTGTCAACCCAAAATTTTAATCCGCTTTCGAATCCCGTATCTCCAGATCCTTCTGGATTCCGTTCAGGTACGGGACGAGAACGCTGCTTCCCGTTCTGGGAAGGAAGAATGACGTTTCAAGCTCGGTGTAGGAAAAATGCTTCTTTCCGCCGTTCTGTCCGCGGTCCCAGAAGGTTTTCATCGTCTCATACCGCAGGTAATAATATTCGTCCCGCGCCGTAAAATACAGCAGCAGGAAGGAAATCCCCCCCTGCTGCTCGAAATCTTTCATAAACGTGACCTGGTGCTCGTGGATGTTTGCGAGCGGAAAGGAATCCGTTTTGCACTCTTTGGCATCGAAGCAGACGGGAATGCCCTGTACAGCGCCGATATAATCAACGGTACTCTTCTTTTCAAAATAAGCCAGCGTGATGTGTCTGCTCTCCTTATCTATTTTGATCGGGGTGATCGGCGTCGGCACCTTCTGGATCAGTGCCAGATGCTTGTCACGGTACTGCTCGTTTGTGCGGTTGATCATTTCCTCCAGCGTTGATCCGCGGAGTCCCCTCGATGTCCATGCCATAATTCCTGTCCTCGTCTTCGTTCTGTTCTTATTCAATCATAGAAATTTTGTTCAGCGGCCAGTAGCGCAGAAAGGCCTTGCCGATGATCTTGTCTTTCTCTACGTACGGATTCAGCCAGTAGCGGGAATCCTTTGATACGTTCCGGTTGTCGCCGAGCATAAAGTAGCAGCCCTCCGGCACCTCATACGGTCCGAAATCGCCGACCGGTGTTTCCGGGCAGAAATCATCGCGCAGCGACTCGGTGGAATCGTTGATATACACCTTTCCGTCGCGGATCGTAACCGTCTCTCCCGGCAGTCCGATGACACGCTTGATAAACTTCTGCTTCTCGTCGTCCGGATAATAGAAAATAACGATGTCATACCGCTGCGGATCGCTCTTTACATAAGAAAGGCGGTTACCGAAGATCTGGTCTCCGGTCATAATCGTGTTTTCCATGGAAGGAGATGGGATTCTTGCGTTGATGACAATGACCTGCTCCACAAAAACGACGACTGCCACGACAATGGCGATCATTTTTACATATTCCCAGATTTCCCGTCCGATGCTCGTCTCCTCCGTTTTTTTTGGTTTTGTTTCTTTCTTTTCGTTGTCTTTTCGGCTCATAATCCTTCTCCCGTTAAATGTTCTCCCTGTAAAATCCGGCGCACGGATGATGGCAGGGGCGCTGTAAAGGTTTTTCCGGACAGATCCGATAAGGTGCCCGTAAGCTCTGGAAATACCGCCTTCCACGAATGGAGAAGTTGGTATTTCAGTCCGTATTTTTCCCGGAAGCGGCGGTTAAACTCCGCATCCCCGTATTTCGTATCTCCCGCAAGCGGATGACCGATGCTCGCGAGATGGCTGCGGATCTGATGGCTCTTTCCGGTCACCAGCTCAACCTCCAGCAGCGTACAGCCTCTTCCGGCACAGAGCGGCCGGTATGCGGTTTCTATGTAAACAGCATCTCCCTGCTGCTCTCTCTGAATCGAAACACGGTTTGTCCTCTCATTTTTTGTGAGGTATCCGCGGATCCGCTCTGTCTCTGTCACGGTTCCTTTTACAACCGTCAGGTAGTATTTTCCAACAGCCCGCTCTGCGATCAGTTCTGAAAGCTGCTGCGTCGCCGCAACGGTTTTTCCGGCAAGAATCAGACCGCTGGTGTTCCGGTCCAGACGATTGCAGAGTCCGGCGCGGAACATGGTCTCCTCCCCGGCATTTTTTTCCGAAAGATAGGCGCCGAGCGCTTCGGTAAGGCTCACATCCGTCTCTTTCGCCTTCTGTGAGAGGACACCTGCTGGCTTGTTCAGGAAAATTACTTTTTCGTCTTCATAGACGATATCCAGCTTCGGATACTTTACCTGTTTTCCAGCCGCCGGTTTTTCCGGTGTTTTCCGAAATTTTTCGATGGTCTCTTCCGCCAGATACAGCCGGATCGTATCGCCTGTTTTCAGCTTTTCACTGCCGTCCGCCTTTTTCTGGTTCAGCACAATGTTTTTCTTTCGCAGCATTTTATAGAAGAAGCTCTTTGGCGCCTCCTCCATATATTTGGACAGATATTTGATGAGCTGCTGCGCGCAGTCTTTTTCTGTCACGGTCAGTTCTCTCATAGCAATGGTCTCCTACAGTGCCAGCGCCAGCATCGTGTGTTTCACCAGTTCCGTGCGGGACAGATCCGGGTACCGCTCATCCGGTTTGAAGTTTTCACTGGCGCTCTTTTCCAGCTCATCGTAGTTGCGGTTCAGGGAATCGAGGCGCTCCAGAAACGCTTTTTCCCGCTCAAAAATCTTCACATGGCATTTGTAGCCGTTGGCACGGATGATCTTGTTCAGATACGTAGTGCAGTCCTCGATCTGTTTCTGGTCTTTGGCACGCGAGGTGTAGCAGGCGATCTCCTCACCGCAGAACGCCGCTGCTTCGATCATCAGACTCGATTTTTCCTGTGTGATATACATTTCATATCCCATCAGCAGTTTTCCTTTTTTTGCCTCAATGGCATCGTACACTGCTTTGTTCACTGGCTTTTGCATAACCATCATGATAAAACCGACGGCGGCGCGGCAGCCCGGCAGACAGCCTACTACGGCGACAACCGTAAAAATGTTGCTCTTGTTTCCGTCTGCAAGCACAAGTCCGACAATAAAAACGATGGCCGGAAGGACGAACAGTCCCAGTGTCACAAGCAGTCTTTTTTTCTTTTCCCGGCGGATATAGCCGTAATCCCCTTTTCTGATCTTCATTCTTCTGTCATTTCCCTTCTTCGATAAGATCCCCGCTCATCTTCTGCGTGTCTATTTCTTTTTGTGCACGTTGCGGAGCGTCTTTTTCGGCCGTCCGCCTGTTTTGGCTTTTCCCTGTCCGGAACGGTCATTCGCCGTCTTCTGGCCAAAGCCTTTTCCGTTGGACCCTTTTCCTCTTGACGGTTTTCCTGCCTCCCCGGCCATCTTTCTCGGCCGTACGAGACATTTCGGTCCGAATCCGATCAGATCCTCCCGGTGTGTCCGGCGCAGTGCCTCGCAGACGAGCTCATAGTTCTCCGGATTCCGGTACTGAATCAGCGCACGCTGCATCGCCTTCTCATGCGGCGATTTCGGCACGTAAACCGGATCCATCGTCCGCGGGTCAAGACCGGTATAGTACATACAGGTGGAAAGTGTGGAAGGCGTCGGATAGAAGTCCTGTGCCTGCTCCGGGATAAATCCCATATCGCGGATGTACTCGGCAAGCTCCACCGCATCCTCCAAGTCACACCCCGGATGGGACGACATAAAATACGGAAGTGCGTACTGCTGCTTCCCCGTCTTTTTGTTGCACGCATCGAAGCGGCGGATAAATTCCTGATATACTTCGTGGCGCGGTTTTCCCATATAGGAAAGCACACGGTTCGAAACGTGCTCCGGCGCAACGCGGAGCTGACCGCTGATGTGATCCTTTACCAGCTCGGAAAGGAACGTCTGGTCTTTATCGGCCAGGACATAGTCAAAACGGATGCCGGAGCGGATAAAGACTTTCTTCACGCCCGGAATGTCTTTTAATTCCCGCAGCAGCTTCACATAATCTCTGTGATCTGCCACCATATTTTTACACGGCTCCGGGAAGAGACAGTTCCGGTTCGGGCAGGCGCCTTTGGTAAGCTGCTTTTTGCATGCCGGACCGCGGAAATCCGCCGTCGGGCCGCCGACATCGTGAATATAGCCTTTAAATTCTTTTTCCTGAACCATCTGCCGCGCTTCCGCCAGAATGGATTCGTGGCTTCTTGTCTGCACAACGCGTCCCTCGTGGAACGTCAACGCGCAGAAACTGCAGGATCCAAAGCAGCCGCGGTTGCTCGTCAGACTGTATTTGATTTCCCCAAGCGCCGGCACACCGCCGTCTTTTTCATAGCTTGGGTGATAGGCGCGCATGTATGGAAGCGCATAGACATCATCCATCTCCTGCTCTGTCAAAGGACGGGAAGGCGGATTCTGTACAATGTAGCCCTGGCCCTCATACGGCTCTGCCATCGGCTTCGCATTGATGGCATCGGTATTTTTATACTGAATCGCAAAGCTCTCCGCATACGTCCGCTTGCTCTCCCGCACCTCCTCGAATGACGGCAGCACCACCGGATCAATCAGGTGATCCAGCGTTTTGCTCCGATAAACGGTTCCCGGAATAAAGGTGATATCATGAACGTCAATGCCAGCCGCAAGTGCATCTGCAATCGCTACGATCGAAAGTTCTCCCATTCCGTACGAAATCAGATCCGCACCGGAATCGAGAAGGACGGAGCGGCGCACCTGGTCAGACCAGTAATCGTAATGCGAAAGGCGCCGGAGCGATGCCTCGATGCCGCCGAGGATCATCGGTGTATGTTTATACGTTCTCCGGATCAGATTGCCGTACACGGTAACCGCGCGGTCCGGCCGTTTTCCCATGACACCGCCCGGCGTAAAGGCATCTGTTTTTCGGTGCTTTTTCGCCACGGTATAATGGTTGACCATGGAATCCATATTTCCGGAAGAGACAAGAAAGCCAAGACGCGGTTCACCGAAAATCGAAATGCTGTTCTCGTCCTTCCAGTCCGGCTGTGAGATGATGCCGACGGAATAGCCGTTCGCCTCGAGCACACGGCTGATGATTGCCGGGCCAAACGAGGAATGGTCCACGTAGGCATCTCCGATGACATAGACAAAGTCAAACTGTTCGATTCCCCGTTCCTTCATCTCTTCTCTTGTAATTGGTAAAAAAGGCATGCTTTACTTTCCTTTCTGTGTTTCGGCGTCCGCTATGCCAAGCGCCGCTTTTTCTTCCTGCGTCAGGAGACGGGCACTGCCCTTTGGCAGCGCCGGATCAAGTTCCAGGCTCCCCATCGACAGCCGTTTCAAATAGACGACCGTTTTTCCGACCTTCTCAAACATGCGCTTGATCTGGTGGAAGCGGCCCTCACAGATGGTAATGCGGATCCGGCTTTCAAAAATGCCAGGCTCTTTTTCTGTCGTTTCCAGAATGGTAAGCTCGGCCGGAAGTGTCGGTTTGTCGTCCCCAATGTCGAGCCCTTCGGCAAATGCCTGCCGATCTTCTTCTGTCACTTTTCCGTCAATCACGGCCTCATACACTTTCGAGACATGCGATTTCGGAGAGAGCAGCCGGTGGGAAAGGGCTCCGTCGTTCGTAATCAGCAGCAGCCCTTCGGTGTCCTTGTCGAGCCGTCCGACCGGAAAGAGGTCTTTTCTTGCCGCATCACTTAAAAGATCGAGTACGGTACGGTCACGGCGGTCCTCCGTCGCAGAGACGACACCCGCCGGTTTGTGGAGCATCCAGTATTCCATTTTCACATAGGAAATGCTGTTTCCGTCCACAGTCACCTGCGCTTCATCCGGGTCGACTTTCAGTTCCGGGGCTTTTGCCGTAATTCCGTCTACGGCCACCCGTCCCTTCCGGATCAGGGCCTTTACTTCCTGGCGTGTTCCCACACCCATGTCCGCCAGATATTTATCGAGTCGTAATTTACTCATACCATCCGCCATCCTGCATAATATTTATTTTTTAACGTTCCGTTGTTTATTTTTCCCCAGCCAAGTGGGAAATCATCCAGGCACACAAGCACCCAGCCCTTTTTCCCCTGACACTCTTCCTCGGAAAACGAGAGTGTCTCACCCTTTAAGTAGCGCATGACACGGTCATCTCCCTTAGGAATGGTCAAACACGAAACGTATTCTTCTTTTTTCAGATACGCCGCCAGCGCCTGGGACGGCTCGAAGCGGTTTTTCTTTACGGTGCCAAGCGAAAGTCCGGTCCGCAGATAGCGCAGACCCTTTGCCGCACAGACACCTTCCGGCAGAAAATAGAGCTGGTCTTTCACAAGGGCAAACGAACCATTCTTCCAGTCCATGCGCACGCCAGCAAGAAACTCTTCCGCCTCTTTCGGCAGCTTCTTTGTCGTTTCCAAAAGGCGGGACGGCTGCCGTTTCCGGCTCTCTCCCTGCTTTTTCAGGAGCGCCACGAAATGGCCTTCTCCCTCCATCCGCTGCGGGAAAATATGAACGCACCGGGAAAGATCGCGGCCATTCACGGATACTCCCGGCGCAAACCCTTCGTAACCCGGGGTAATTTCCTGCACTTCCATATCCGGATGCGCATCCAGCAGCCCTGCGATGACCTCTTCGTTCTCCTTTACAGAAAACGTACAGGTAGAGTACAGCAGCTCTCCGCCCTCTGCAAGCATCTGATACGCCTGCTCGATCAGTTTTTTCTGGATCGGCACATAATGCTCCGGCCCATTTTCACTGTAGTAGCGCAGCATTGAGCTCTCTTTTCGGAACATGCCCTCCCCAGAGCACGGCGCGTCAAGAAGGATCTTGTCAAAAAAGGCCGGATACAAGGTTACTAATTTTTCCGGATCCTCGCTCGTCACGAGAAGACGTCCCACTCCCTGGATTTCCAGGTTGCGCAGCAGCGCCTTCGCCCGCGAATTGCTGATATCGTTTGCCAGCAGCATGCCGCCCTCACCGATCCGGCTTCCCAGCTCCGTTGCCTTTCCGCCCGGTGCCGCACAGAGATCGAGCACACGGTCATCCGGCTCAATTGGAAGGCGGGATGCCGGTGTCATCGCACTCGGCTCCTGCAGATAATACAGGCCCGCATAGTAATCGGCATCCTTTGCCGGATTGCAGCTCTCTTCATCGTAATAAAATCCATTGGGGATCCACGGAACCTTCTTAAGCGGAATATCGGTCCGCCTAAGAAACTCTTCTGTCGAAATTTTTCCGTTGTTTACCCGCAGTCCTCTATGTACCGCCTCGTCAAATGTCTTGCGGTATGCCTCATATTCTTCCTCACCGAGCAGCTGTTTCATCTCCTGCTCAAAGGCTTCCGGCAGTGTGATCATATCCGTTTATCCCCTTTTGTTCTAAAGTTCGTCTGTAATTGCCTGTGCGCGGTATCCCTCTGCAATCAGATCCAGTTCTTTGTGGAACCGTTTTAACTCCTGCAGATCGTTCTGCGCATAGATGTGATAAAACTCATCCTGAATTTTTTCTACTTCGCGTTTGTTCGTCACCTTGTAAAGATTCTCGATATTATTCAGGATATCCGTGATCAGATTCCGCTGCATCTGGGAGGAATTCTGTGCATCCATAATCTCACTCCGCACAGAGGACATCTCATTATCCAGCACAATGATCGCCTTTGCAGCTGCGCTTAAGCGCTCCCGGATGTGGTCCGGAATGTTTGCCTTATATTTGTACTGCAGCGAGTGCTCAATCGTCGCCCAGAAATCCATCGCCATCGTGCGGATCTGGATTTCCACCTGGATGCGCTTCGGGCCGTTCATCGTCTCCACGGTATAGTAAACAATGAGGTGATAGCTCCGGTAACCGCTGTCCTTCATGTGGCGGATGTAGTCTTTCTCGCTCTTAATCTCAATATCCGACCGCTTCTGGATCAGGTCGGCAACCTTTTCGATATCTTCAACGAACTGGCAGATGATGCGGATGCCCGCGATATCCTCCACCTGCTCCTCCATCTCTTCGGGCACAATGCCCTTTCTCTGCATTTTTTCCAGAATACTGGAAACACTCTTCACACGGCCGCTCACGCTCTCGATCGGTGAGTACAGCCCTTTTCCGTGATGCTCCTTGATCAGATGCCGGAATTTCACCTGTAATTCCTTGACAGCCAGCTCGTATGGTTCCAGAATCTCATGCCATAACAGTATATCCATGTCCCCTAATCTCCTTTTTTGCTCCTGCTTTCAGCCATTTTTCTTATCGGATGGTAAACGTTTTGGAAATTCAATCCCCACCCTGTTACTTTATGCCTGTCTTTTCTGTTTTATGACTGTTTTTCAGAAACTTTTTTGAAATAGACACGGGCAGTTTTTTATGCCTGCCGTTTCGAAAGCTGCTCCAGAACGCGGCACAGGTACTGATACGTTCTCTCCACGGAGGAAATTGAAAGCCGCTCCTCGGTCGTGTGGATCGCTTTCATATTCGGACCGAAGGATACACAGTCAAGACCGTAAAGCTTTTCATAGAACAAACCGCATTCCAGTCCGGCATGAATCGCTTCCACTGCCGGTTTCTGTCCATACATGGCTTCATATTCCGCCACCATCAGATCGCGGAGGGCAGAATCCTCTTTATACTCCCATGCCGGGTACGCGCCCTCTACGTGGAACTCACCGCCCAGGAAACCGATCAGATACTCCAGCTTGTCGGAAAGGGCTTCTTTTGCACTTCCCACGGAGCTCCGCACACTCGCACACGCATGCAGGTGATCCGGCTCTAATTTCAGAATGCCGAGGTTCAGGGATGTTTCCACCAGTCCCGGGATCTGGCCGCTCATCTTCTGTACCCCGTTCGGAAGATTCATCAGGAAAAAGACGGTTTTCTGCAGGCTGACCGGATGAAGCGCCGGTGCAGCGCCCTCGCCTGTTTTCTCTACCGTAACGGTAATACCGTCATCTGTTCCGCTGTACTCTCTGCGAAGATTTTCGGTGAAGCGTGATGCTTCCTCTTTTAAGATCTCTTTCTCTCCGCCGTCGATGGCAAGAAGCATGCGGGTTGTCCGCGGAATGGCGTTGTCTTTTAAGCCGCCCTCCAGCTCGATCAGGGCATAATCCATCTTTCCTGCCAGTTCGTACAGGAAACGGCCCGCCAGAATGTTGGAGTTGGCACGGTTTTTGTGGATTTCCGTACCGGAATGGCCACCGGCAAGACCGGAAATCGTCACTTCCATCTGCTCACCCATCACTTCGCTTCTGCGCACCGGCAGATCCATCATGGCTGTCATACCGCCTGCGCACGATACGGTGAGAATGCCTTCCTCTTCAGAATCCATATTTAACAGTGTTCTTCCCTTTAATTCATTCCCGTTTAATGCTGCTGCGCCGAGCAGTCCGATCTCTTCATCCGTCGTAATCAGTGCCTCGATGGCCGGAAGCTGCAGATCATCCGATTCCAGCACAGCCAGCATATAGGCAACGGCAATTCCGTCGTCTCCGCCAAGCGTCGTGTCCCTGGCATAAATCTCATCGCCGTCGATGTGAAGCTCAAGGCCGTCCTTCGTAAAATCGTGGCTGCTGCCCGGCTTCTTCTCGCAGACCATATCGCAGTGGCCCTGCAGAATCACGGTCGGAGCCAATTCACATCCCTTCGATGCCGGGCGGCGGATGATCACGTTGTTGGACGCATCCTGATACCAGGATAATTCATGGTCCCTTGCAAACTGAACCAGATAGTCGCTCACTTCTTTTGTGTTTCCGGAGCCGTGCGGAATGCGGCAGAGCTCTTCAAAATAATAAAATACCCGTTCCGGTCTTAATCCTGCTAATACGCTCATTTTTTCTTCTCCCATCTTCTTTTTTTCAAAGCTTCGTCATACTCTATTTTAGAAAGCGGGAGGAGGTTCGAACGTCATGAAAAAATCACTTTTATTTCTCTCTTCCCTGCTTCTTTTTTTCTGTCTTCTTATCTTTCCCGCGCGGACTTTTTTCTATGCCTGCGAGGGTGTCAATCTCTGGTTTCATACCATTCTTCCGTCACTTCTGCCGTTTCTGATTCTGACATCTCTTCTTCTGGAAACAGGAGCCGCGCGGCGGATCTCTGCCCGTGCAGAAGTTTTTTTTCAAACGGTTTTCGGTCTTTCCCCGGCTGGGTTTTATGCACTTTTTCTCGGTCTTTTCTGCGGTTTTCCCATGGGAGCGCGCATCACTGCCCAGCTCTATGAGGCAGAAGAAATTGACCGGAACGAAGCGTGCTATCTTTTAACCTTCTGCAGCAGTCCGAGTCCTGCTTTTCTGTCTTCCTATGTTATCTTAACTGCGTTTTCCGGACAGATCCATCCCGGGTTCGTCTTCGGCGTGCTCTACGGTTCCAATTTTCTAACTGGTTTTCTGTTCCGGCTTGTTTTCCGCCGCTTCCGCCTGCACCGGCACACCGCCCATCGGACACATTCCGTGGAAAAAAAAGAGATGTCAAAACAGACTTCCAAAGGAAACCTGCTGGACACCTCTATCATGAACGGATTTGAAATCATTACACAGCTTGGCGGATACATCATCCTGTTTTCCATTCTGTCCGGACTTCTGATGGATCTGCATCCGTTTGGTTCCGCCTCGCCCCTGCTCTGCGGCGCGCTGGAAATCACGACGGGAATCGCACAGCTTGCCGCGTCCTCTCTCCCTTACGCTGGAAAAGTCTCTGCTGTCCTTACCTGCGCCGCCTTCGGCGGTCTCTCTGTCGCTGCCCAGACAAACTGTATGATCCATAACAGCGGTCTGCCCCTCTGGCCTTATCTTGCCGGGAAGCTCTGCTGTGCTGCTTTCGCAGGAACGCTTGGTTTATTCCTCTTCGCTTTCCTCTTCTGATGCCGGATCATATTCCGGTACGACAACTTCTTCCTCTGGCTTTTCTTCTTCCGGAGCACCCTGCGGGGAGAGCTCACTTCTGTTCTGAACAACGGTATTGTAGCAGCTTGTCAGGGATTCTACAAAGCTGTTGTATTTCTCTCCTGCATCGTTTAATGCAGTCGTCATAATATTACTTAAGTTGGCAAGCATATCATCGGTATATCCGATGGCACCGAGACGGATGCTGTTGGCATCGTTGGTTGCAGCATCCAGGATTTCCTGTGCCTGCTGGTTTGCATTGTTGACGGTCTCATTTGCCTGTGCGTATGCTGACTGCATCACTTCACTCTGCTCTACCATCTCTCTTGCCTTTGCCTGTGCCTCTGCAATGATGGCATCTGCCTTGTTCTGTGCATCTGCCAGAATCGCATCTTTGTTGCTGATGATCTTCTGGTACCGTTTAATCTCGTCCGGTGTTTTCAGACGGAGCTCACGGAGAAGCTCTTCTAATTCTTCTTTATTTACAACGATTTTGGTGGTAGACAGCGGCTGATATTTACAGCTCTCTACATACTCCTCAATTTCTTCGATGATCTGTTCAATTCTGCTGCTCATTTTAATTCTCCTTATCTTTTATCCTGCGGCATTCCTTCTGAATTTCGGGCGGCATACTTTGCGCGGATTTCTTTTTCCACAAAATCCGGAACAAATTTGTGAATGTCGCCGCCAAAAGCAGCTACTTCTTTTACTACCGTGGAGCTGAGGTACGCATACTCCAGCGAGGTAATCAGAAACGTGGTATCTACTTCCGGTTCCAGAACGCGGTTCGTCTGTGCCATCTGCAGTTCATATTCAAAGTCTGTGATCGCGCGGAGTCCGCGGACGATCGTATGCGCCTGGCATTCCTTCGCAAAATCAACAGCGAGCCCGCTGAAAGAACGGACTTCGACATTTGGAATGTCCTGGGTCGCTTTCTTTAGTATATTAACACGTTCTTCCACAGAAAACAACGGAGATTTTGAGGAATTATGTAAAACTCCCACGATTACGCAGTCAAAAAGCTTGGATGCACGCAGAATGACATCCAGATGACCATACGTTACAGGGTCAAAAGTTCCCGGGTATACGGCTGTCTTCATGATTCTTTTACTCCTTCGTGTTTGCTTTTCGGGGTAAGGAATACATGGACATTTGTCTTATAGATTTTTTTCTTCAGAATTTCGTATCCGGCATCCTCCGCCCAGTCGAAATCAGTATTCAGCGATGCTTCTACAATAATTAAGGTATCCTCACCGATAAAAGAGGCGTCGCGGAACGCATACAGCACGTCCTTTTCCAGTCCCTTATCGTATGGCGGGTCCATAAAAATGCAGTCAAAAGGCTCCTGTCCCTGAAGCGACTGCAGAGCTGCATGCGCTTCCATGGGCAGGAGCACTGCCTGCTGTTCCAGCTTCGTAAATTTTAAATTCTGCCGGATACAGTCTGCTGCAGCTTTGTTCTGCTCTACGAACCACGCGCGCTCGGCGCCGCGGCTCAACGCCTCGATTCCGATCGCCCCGCTTCCGGCGAACAGATCGAGAAAACGCGCATCCGGCAGATACGGCTGAAGCATATTAAATAAGGTTTCTTTGATCCGGTCCGTCGTCGGCCGGGTCTGTCTGCCGGGAACCGTCTTTAATGGAAGACTCCGGCATTTTCCTGCTATTACTCTCATGTTGGTCTTATTTTCGTCCTTACTGTTTTTGTTTGATGGATCAGTCGGCTTTCAACTGCTCTCTCCAGTCCAAATCTCCTCTTGCAAGTCCCAAAATCAGAGACTCCGCAGTTCCGATATTTGTTGCAATCGGGATATTGTACTGGTCGCAGGTACGGATAATTTTGTAGACATCCGGCTCTTTCGGATTGATCATCGTCGGATTGTAAAAGAAAATTACCATATCCATATCGCCGCGTTCAATCATCTCGGTAAACTGTTTGTCTCCGCCTACGCTTCCAGGCAGAAATTTGTGTACATGAAGGTTCGTCACCTCTTCAATCCGCCGTCCGGTGGTTCCGGTGGCGTACACCTCATGTTTCATGAGGATTCCCTTGTATGCAATACAGAAATCCTCGATCAGACTCTTCTTGCTGTTGTGTGCTATGATTCCAATATTCATTACTGCAAACCGCCCCTTCTCCTGTTTTTACTACCATGTACAGCAATTATAACAAATTTATTTTCAAAACGCAATTCTTTTTGTGAATTTTTTACACAGTTTTTATATTTTTTCTGCCGTTCCATTTTTCCTTCTTCTTTTACTTTCTCCGCTTTTCCGGAAAAAATACAGAATCTGGAAGTTTATTTTTGTTTTCTTTCCACATACTATGACCGTAGCAGAACAGATGAAAAACACATCCGGATCTGCTTCACAGCAGCTTTTAACAAGCACAAAGATAAAGGAGGGAATGAACATGGCGAATCGTTCATCGAATACCGCAGCAGTACCAGAAGCAAAAGGCGCTCTGGACAAATTCAAATTTGAGGTGGCAAGCGAACTCGGCGTGCCGCTCAGTGATGGCTACAACGGTAACCTGACTTCCAAACAGAATGGTTCTGTCGGAGGTTATATGGTCAAAAAGATGATTGAGCAGCAGGAACGCCAGATGTCCGGCGGTTCTTCTGGCCAGTACTAATCATCCCGGTATAACATCCTGATGCCGGAACAGGCATCAAAAAGCGTGAGCTCTTTTCTTTTCGGAAAAGCTCACGCTTTTTTCTTGCTCCTGCAGAGCTGTACATAATACTTACAGATCAATGCTTCCGGTTACATCATCATTGATTACGTAGTAAGCAGTAAATTCCTCCGGTTTTACATAAACCTTCAGGCTCTTTAATTCCTCTGCTTTCTTGCCATATCCTTCGATCCAGATCTGCTGGATTCTCTCGTACAGATCTTTCTCCTTGATTTCTCTTCCGCCGAACTGCAGAATCATCTCCTGCTCCGCTTCTTTCTTTGCTGCTTTTGCAGGTGCTTTTTTCTCTGCCGGCTTTTTCGCTGCTGCTGGTTTTTTCGGTGCAGCCGCTTTCTTTGTCGTTGTTTTCTTTGCTGTTGTGCGGGTTGTTTTTGCAGCTTTTGCTGCCGGTTTTTCTTCTGCTTTTGCAGGTGCTTCCTCTGCTGCTGCAGTTTCCTTTACAACTTCTTTTGCAACTTCTTTTACAGCTTCTTTCTCTGCTGCGGTTGTTTTTTCTGCTGCTTTGGTCTCTACTTTTACTGTCTCGTTCTCTGCTGTCTTAGCCTGGGCAGCTGGTTTTTTCTTTACCATATCTGTTTCCTCCCATTTAGACCGGCCCTGTATATTTTGGAAGAGCCGTCCTGCGAACTATCATTCAGGCGAACGCTTGACACTCACGGTCCGCACATTTTTTGATTCCTTGTTTATGATACATGAATTTTTTTGTCATTTCAAGTAATATCTGATTTCGCACGAATTTTCCACGAAATTGTACAGTCATTTTCCATACTATCCAATCAGGCTGTTATTTTTATCCGATTTTGCATTTTAAAGCCGGATTTTTTTGTAATTTTTCACAATCCAATGTCGTGGTTTTTCAGATCAAGATACGATTTCATTACCTTTTTCAGCAGTTCATGCTCCGGTTTTTCAAAATAAGGATCGTCGGCAAGCAGTTCTGAAGCCGCCTCACTCGCTTTCTGCAGGATATCGGCATCCCGGAAAATATCTGCCATCTGGAATTCCATATCCCCGCTCTGGCGCGTTCCCAGCAGATCGCCGCTGCCGCGCAGTTTCAAATCTTCCGAGGCAATATAAAACCCGTCGTTCGAATGGTTCAGGATTTCCAGACGTTTGGCGGTCTCCTGATCTTTGTTTCCGCGGATGAAAATACAGTAGGACTGATGCTCTCCTCTTCCGACACGTCCGCGGAGCTGATGGAGCTGTGCAAGGCCGAACCGTTCGGCATTTTCCACCATCATCACCGTTGCATTCGGCACGTTGACACCGACCTCCACGACTGTCGTCGAGACGAGTACCTGGATTTCTCCGCTGGCGAACCGCTCCATGATCTCGTTTTTCTGCGCCGCCCTCATCTGTCCGTGCAGCATCTCTACTGTGATGCCCGGCAGCTCTTTTTTCAGGAGCTGTGTATAGTCGGTGACGTTTTCCGCTTCCAGACCCTCGCTCTCCTCCACCATCGGGCAGATCACATACGCCTGACGGCCCAGTTCGACCTGACGCGTGATAAAGCGGTAAGCTTTTGGACGGTAAGACGTATCCACCACACAGTTTTTGATCGGCAGACGCTTCGCCGGAAGTTCATCAATCACAGAAATCGAAAGATCTCCGTACAGAATGATAGCCAGGGTTCTTGGAATCGGCGTTGCACTCATAACGAGAACATTCGGCGGTTCCCCTTTTTCAGCAAGTGCCGTTCTCTGCCGGACACCGAAGCGGTGCTGTTCGTCTGTGATGACAAGCGCCAGATTTTTGTACTGTACCTTTTCCTGAATCAGTGCATGTGTGCCGATCACCATTTTGCAGCTTCCGTCTTCCAGACTGGCATAGATTTCCCGGCGTTCTTTTGCTTTCGTGGATCCAGTCAGAAGGCGGGGATTGTATTCCGTCAGATTGTTTTCTTTCAACAGAGTGCAGAGCGATTCATAATGCTGCCGCGCCAGGACCTCCGTCGGAACCATCAGCGCCGACTGGTAGCCGTTCTCGGCTGTCATAATCATTGCAAGGAACGCCAGAATTGTCTTTCCGCTTCCGACATCTCCCTGTACCAGCCGCGCCATGCGGGTATGGCCTTTTAAGTCCCGCTCCAGTTCGCCCCACACGCGCATCTGTGCATTCGTGAGACGGTACGGCATATTTTCGATGACTTCCTCCGTTTTCCAGACGGCGCGGATCGGGAACACATTGGTAATTCCCTCCGTCTGCTCTTTTAACTGCCGCAGGGACAGGATGAAGAGAAAAAACTCTTCGAACACAATTCTGCGCCGCGCCGTTGCCAGATGCTCCTGGTCTTTTGGAAAATGAACCTCATGGAGGGCATAATTGATTTCACAGAGTTCATACCGGGCACGGATTTTCTCCGGCAGATAGTCCTGCGCAGGTGCGCATCGTTCCAGCACCTGTGCGACGGCCTTGCTCACCATCTTGTTCGTGAGACCGGCTGTCAGCCCATAAACCGGCTGAAGACTTGCCAGAAGCTCATGGTATGCGGCAGGAGTGAAGATTTCCGGCTGCTCCATCACGAGACGGCCTGATTTTTCCTGTATCTTTCCGCGGAAGATAAAAACACTGCCTTTCTTCAGCGTGCTCCGCAGAAACGGCATATTAAACCAGGTAAGCTGCAGCCGCACCGGCTCCTCGTAGAGTTCCAGGACGACGACGCTCTTTCTCTGGTTTCCTTTTACCGACGGACTGTGGACAATTCTTCCGTATACCGCATTCTTTTCCTCTTGTCTGCATTCGCGAAGGGGAACCGGCTCTGCATAGCAGTCATAATCTCTTGGATAATAATGCAGAAGCTGCTGCAAATTGTAGATTCCTACTTTTGCAAACAGCTTCTCCGTTTTTTCACCGATCCCCTTCAGTGTTGTCAGGGGTTCCGTATTCATATTTTTCTTTCCTTACTCTTATTCAACCGAAACGACACAGTAGTAAATCGGCTGTCCGCCATAGTTTACTTCCACATCGCAGTCCGGATATGCCTGCTCGATTTTTTCGCCAAGGCTTTCGGCATCTTCCTCACTCATATCTTCACCGTAGTAGATGCTGATCAGCTCGCTGTCCTCATCGACCATGGCGCGGATGGTTTCTTCTGCAACGGTAAGAATATCCTGTCCGACAGCGAGAAGTCCGTGATCGCCAAGTCCCATGATGTCACCCTGATGGATCTCTTTCTCATCGATGTGGGTATCACGTACCGCGTACGTTACCTGACCGGTTTTTACCATCTGGATGCCCTCTGTCATGGCCTCCTCGTTCTCTTCTGCAGATTTCTCCGGCACATAGCTGATCATGGCTGTGATGCCCTGCGGAACGGTTTTGGTCGGAACAACGATGATATTTTTGTCCTCAGTCATGGCTTTTGCCTGATTTGCTGCGAGGATGATATTTTTGTTGTTCGGCAGAATAAAGATATTCTTTGCATTGACCTTCTCAATTGCAGTCAGCATATCCTCGGTGCTCGGGTTCATGGTCTGACCGCCCTCGATCAGGTAATCAACACCGAGTCCCTGGAAGATCTCTTTGATTCCCTCTCCGATGGACACGGCGATGAATCCGTTCTCCTTCGGCGGCTGTTTTGCTGCTTCTTTTCTCTTCTTATCTTCCTCTGCCTGCTGTGCTGCGATCTTTTCTGCGTTCTTGATCAGGCGCTCCTGATGCTCCTCACGCATGTTGTCGATCTTCATTCTGGTCAGCTGTCCGTACGTCAGCGCCTTGGAAATTGCTTTTCCAGGATCGTTGGTATGTACGTGTACCTTAACCAACTCGTCGTCTGCAACGAGAACGATCGAATCTCCGATTCCGTTCAGGAAATCTTTGAATGCATAAACCTCTTCATCCGGAAGCGGGTTTTCCAGCATAATGATAAACTCGGTGCAGTAGCCGAATTTGATTTCTTTTTCTGTCTCTTTGGACGGTCTGACAAATTCTGTCTTTGCTTCCGGCATCTCGAAATTCAGATCAATCTCTTTCCCGAGGAACGCGTCATATGCGCCCTGCAGTACGGTTAAGAGACCCTGTCCGCCGGAATCCACAACGCCTGCCTCTTTTAATACCGGCAGCATCTCTGGTGTCTGGGAGAGCACGTACTCTGCATGCGCGAGAACGTCCTCGATGAATGCGTTCAGATCTTCGCTTTCCGGTGCAAGCTCTGCTGCTTTCTCTGCTGCTCCCTTTGCCACGGTCAGGATGGTACCTTCTTTTGGCTTCATAACGGCTTTGTATGCAGTCTCGACTGCTTTTTCCATTGCCTCTGCAAGAATCTCTGCATTCAGCTCTTCATAGTCGCGGATCTTCTTGGTAAAGCCACGAAGGAGCTGGGAAAGAATAACGCCGGAGTTACCTCTGGCACCGCGCAGAGAACCGGAAGAGATTGCCTTGGAAAGGTTGTACATGTTCACTTCTGTGAGCGAGTTTACTTCCTTGACTGCGGACATGATCGTCAGCGTCATGTTGGTACCTGTGTCGCCGTCCGGTACCGGGAACACGTTCAGCTCATTGATCCACTCTTTCTTTACTTCCAGATTTTTTGCACCAGCCAGAAACATTTTTGCCAGTAAGCCGGCATCAATTGTATTTGTAGCCACTTTCTTCATTTCCTCCTATTACCATCAGTCGATGACGCGAACGCCTTCAACCAGGATGTTGATTTTTTCAATTTCCATTCCGGTGAACTCTTCCACCTTGTATTTCACATTATTGATCAGGTTATCTGTTACGGCAGAAATACTGACTCCGTAAGAAACAATCACGTGGAAATCCAGGGAAATTTTATTTTCCGAAATCGATACATTAATTCCGTGTGTCAGACTCTCTTTTTTCAGAAGTTTGACCAGTCCATCTTTCATGTTTACCGCTGCCATTCCGACAATGCCGAAGCACTCCACAGCAACGCTGCCCGCATACAGGGCGATTACATCCGGATTGATTACGATTTCTCCCAAGCCTGTATTCATACGACCTTTCATGCCTTGTATCCTCCAATTCCATCATACTATTCAAAACACATGGAGACAGGAATAACTGACTCCACTCTACGATACATTATAACCGCTTTTCCGCAAAAAAGAAAGTTTAAAATGAAAAACCTTCAAAATTCATATAATTTTTTCATTTTTTACTTGCAAAACCGGTATAGATCTGTTAGAATGACTTATGTTGTGAGTCTAAAATGCGTTTTGACTCAAGTACGTATGTCAAGGAGGTGCAATCATGGCAAAGTGTGCAATTTGTGAGAAGGGTGCTCATTTCGGAAACAACGTAAGTCATTCACATAGAAGAAGCAATAAAATGTGGAAATCTAACGTAAAATCTGTCAAAGTTAAAGTTGACGGTGTACCGCAGAAAATGTACGTATGTACTTCCTGCTTAAGATCCGGAAAAGTAGAGCGTGCATAAGTTGAATGGTTAAAAGGCCTTTCCAGTCCGGGAAGGCTTTTTTGCTGTTCAAAATAGAACTAAGATTTTTAAAAAGTTCTAGGAAGAGCAAACAGGACATAAGTTTTCGCTTATGCCCTGTTGTGCTCTATTTTTTATATTTTAAAAGGGAGAAAAAAATAGCGTGGTCTCTTAAGCTGAACCTGCCAACGATCCATATGCTTAGCAAAAGAAAAAGAGCATCCTACCGAAACTTTCGTTCTGGTAAGACGCCCTCGTCTTGATCTATGATATTAGTATAGTTGGCTGATTCATTTAAGATGGACTTATTATAGCGCAGCTTTCTTCATTTTGCAAGTATTTCTCTGTACAAATCAGCCAGTTCATTTCCGATCTTTTTGTGCATCTTTCACTATTCCCCTGTATTGCAGAACAGATGATATCCCACGCACAGCAGCAGAGCGGCCGCAAGAACCGTAAGAAATGAGCTGCGGATCATCAGGCTGATGAGAAGCCCGACCCCCATCCAGAACAGCAGAAAACCTAAAATTCTGCACAAACGAGCTTACTCCTTATCCGCCTCTTGGTTTATTATATGCTCTACTTTCTCTGCGGTATACCCGTCCTCTTCCTTTTTGCCGGTAAAGCGGCTGATCAGATCCGGAGCCATGTCAATGATTTTGGTGACAGCATCCTGGTTTTTGATGTTGACCAGACGTGTTCCGTTTTTGCTGATGACAAGAACGGCGCTCGGAGAAATTTTTCCGCCCATACCGCCTCCTGCATTGTTCTTTGCATTTTCTGCGAATGCACCCGCTCCCACGCCGAAGGAAACGTCTACCAGCGGCAGAAGAATCGTATCATCAATGTGGATCGCCTCACCTACGACCGTCTTTGTTGTGATAAAGCTGTCCATTCCGCGGAACAGTGCTTCTACAGTATTCTGAAATGTGTTGTCCTTTTCTGCCATCTTTTAGGCCTCCTTGTGTTTGAAATGTCGTATGGTTTTCCGAAGATTCTGATCCCGGAATAATCGAAGTGCAATGCCGGCTGCTGTCACAGCCTGAAAACTTCCTTTCATCCGGACATCGCCCCGGAGAATTTCCTGTTCGAAATCCGGCTGGACGGAAAGGTCTTTCGGCAGTTTTCCATAAATCATACCCAGAATGCCGAGTGTCTCTCCGGTCAGTGCCGGATCGTCAAATCCGAACCGGACTGTGCCGGTTACTTTTTTCGGTGCTGCTTTCTTCAGGAAATAAAGCACTTCTTTCTTTGCATGGAGCAGTGCCTCACGGAACATCTTCGAACGGAAGAATTTTTTCACACTCTCCCACTTTCTTTTTAACCGTCTGCCTGCCTGGATTTTCTGCTCCAGTTTTTCAAGCAGACGGAACGGAAGTTCCAACAGCCGGAAAGCTGTCTGCAGCAGACGGCTGACAAGATTCAGCAGTTTTTCCGGAAGATATTCGATCCTTCCGAAAAACCGTTCCAGAATGCTTTTTTTCGGCGCATCCGGTTCCTGCTCTTGCTCTGGCTGCTCCTTCTGTGCTGTCACCTTCTGCTGTTTTTCTGTCTGGTCCGGTGCTTTCTGTGTCTTTTCTGCGTCTCTTTGCGGCATTTGTTTTTCTACAGTATCTGTTTTTTGTTCTGCCGGTTGTTCCGCCGATGTCTGCTCTTTTTTCGCTTCCGCTTTCTGCTCTGCTGTTTTTTCTGCTTCCGGCGCATTTTCTGTCTCATTTTCCTCCGTCCGGGACACGGACGCTTCTCCCCGGCGGATCTTTTTCAGCCGCCGTTTCCATGTTTCCAGTGATGCCCCGAAAAGCAAAATCTGCGCCTCCGGCTTCTGTTCCTCATACGAGGCCGTCAGCGCGACAGCTCCGAAAAGCCACGATACTCTTCCGCTCGCTTTTACGCAGGCAAATCCCTCTTCTTCTTTCAGAACCTGCGCCCGGTAGCAAAAAGGAAGAAACAGGACGGTGCAGACGATAAGAAGCACGAGAAACAGTAAAACAAGGAGTAAAATCCCCAGTGCCTTCAAAATCATGAATAGTATATGTATCATTCACATCCCTCAATCCGGTTCAGCAGCCATTCCCGGATTTTTACTTCTCCGGTTTCCCGATAAGTTTCCAATGCGATCGCCTCCACAAGCTCAAAAGCTTCCTCGCGCGACACGGCAAGTCCGACAATCATCGGACAGTTTCTCCGCACGGCCGGCTGCAAAAGCAGATCCGCCGGAATTACATCCAGATTGTTCTGCTGATTGGAAGGCAGTGTGAGGAGCCAGACTCCCGGAACTGCTTTTTTGTTCTCAATCCGGCGCATCCATTTTTTCTGTTTCTTTTTTGCAGTATCCCCGACGTACAGATTTTTATACCAGTTTACCATATTTTCCCTGAGCCTGTGGCTGAACCTTCCATAAATTTGCTCTCTTCAGTTCCAGATACTCCTGATAGGCCTTTTCCAGAATCTGCCGTTCATTGGAAAACTTCAGCAGATGATATGCTTCGTGATACTTGTAATAGCCCGAATCCACAAAGTATTCTTCTCTCTGTGGACGGCTGTAGTAGCCGGATGAGGCCATCAGATACCAGTGCACCTCTTTTTCCACGGTGTCCTCCGGAATGCTGAAACTGTACTGGCTTTTTCCCACGTACTTGATGATGGTTCCGTGCACGCCGGATTCCTCATACACCTCGCGGACAGCAGTCTGTTCATGGGTTTCTCCCGGCTCAACGGTTCCTTTCGGCAGAACCCAGCCTTCATATTTGTTGCGGTAGCTTTTGTAAAGCGTCAATATTTTTCCACGGTAGATTACGATACCTCCGCAGCTAACTGCTTCGATCATACGTTTTAAGCTCCTTCTGGCTTTTTTCCATTCTCTGACAGCTCTTTTCTTCCCGCTTGCCGCCAGATCTTCTGTTAAAAAGTATACCTCTTTTCCCGCCCCCGCGCAACCTTAAAACCGCATCCTTTTTCTAACATTTTTCTAAAAATTCAGAAAACGCGCCCGAACCCATCCTTTCCGGTTCGAACGCGTTTTTTCATCGTTTACTGCTGTGCATAATATGCTTCAATTACCTGTCTTGCAATCGGTACAGCGACTTCACTCGAATATCCGCCGTTTTCTGCCACAACAGCAATGACAATATCAGGATCATCCGCATTGGAGAATCCGACAAACCAGGAATGCGGTGTCTCTCCGTCGCTTCCGTGTTCTGCGGTTCCTGTTTTACCGGCGATATTGTACGGCAGATCCGAAAGTGAAACTGCAGTTCCGCTCTGGACAACGCCTTTCATCAGCTCCGTCAGCGTATTGGCTTCGCTCTCGGACATTACCGTGCCAAGAGACTCTTTGTAAAAGGTTTTGACTGCCTGTCCGTCCGCAGACACAATGTTGTCCACATAACGCGGTTTGATCATTTCTCCGTCATTTGCAACCGCGGAGGCGATCAGCGCCATCTCCATCGGTGTTACCAGCGTATCGCCCTGGCCAATGGAGGTCTGCATCACAAGAGCATCCGCCGTTGTCGAATCAAGGTCGAAAGAACTTTTGCTGGTCGGAAGCTCCAGATCCAGACGGCTGTTCAGATACAGGGAATCCGCCAGCGAGCGGAAGGCATCTTTATCCAGCCCAAGGCCAATCTGTGCAAAGGCAGAGTTGCACGAATGTGCAAACGCACCTGCAAAATCTTCCGGTCCATGCACTTCACCGCCGGAGCAGTGAATCGTATAGTTTCCTGCTGTCAGCTCACCGTCACAGTCGAACGAAAAACCGTCCAGTGTGCCGTTCTGACGGAGATACGCAAGCGAAGTAACAATCTTGAACGTAGATCCCGGCGGATATCTTCCCTGCAGACCGCGGTTCAGAAACACGCCGCTCTCATCGTCTGCGTTCAGTGCCTCCCAGTCCTCATCAATCGTATTGGGATTAAAAACCGGATTGCTCACATTGGCAAGTACACGGCCCGTTTTTGCCTCCATCACGACAACTGCACCGCGGTATCCGTCCAGTGCATCGGCCGCGGCCTGCTGGAGTGTTGTATTCAGCGTTGTATAGAGACTGTCTCCCGGGTTCTTCGCATCGCTGAATTCATTCTTTACCTGCTTTAACTTACTTGTATGGGACTCCATCAGCATATAGTTGTAGGAAGATTCGAGGCCGCTGTTTCCTTTTCCCGTGTAGCCAACCACCTGCGCAAACAGGCTGCCGAACGGATACGTTCTTACCTCATCCCCGTTTTCATCTGTCGTCGTCTTTGCCAGTTCCTGGCCGTCCGCAGAATAGATTGTTCCGCGGATCACGCGCTCTGCATAGTTATTCTGTCTCGTATTGTAAGAACTATTCAGAAATTCTTCTTTCCGCACGACATTAAAGTAAACGAGATACGCGATCAGCCCAAGAAACATGGCCACGAACAGGAACGAAACGATCAGATACGGCCCTGCGCCGTTGTTTGCCGCCTTACCAGTGGAGGCTGTTCTCGGTCTGCTCTTCGATCCGCCGTTCGAATTCATCCGGCTGCTCGCGGTACTTCTGGCGGGTTCCCTGTCCGTCGTTCCGGCCTCCGCTCTTCTTTCGTCTTTCGGTCTCTTCGTCCGGGCGTCGTTTTTTCTTGGCGCCTGGGTCGTTTTTCTGCTGGTTTCGTTTCTTCTTGTTTCGTCTTTTCTCAAGCTCCTCACCTTCGTCTTCCCTTAAGATGTACAATCCCTGAATGATCGACAGCATCAGCACCGTGGAGAACATGGAGCTTCCTCCATAGCTGACCAGCGGCAGCGTGATACCTGTCATAGGAATAAATTTAATGGTTCCTCCGATGGTGAGGAACACCTGTGTCGCATATTCCGTTCCAAGACCCATGGCAATCAGTTTGTAGAACCGTTTGCTCATCTTCATGGAAATATTGATAATCAGAAGGAATGTGGACATGCACAGCAGAATCAGGCAGATTCCGAAGATAATGCCCATCTCCTCACAGATCGCACAGAAAATAAAGTCTTTCGTTGCAACCGGGATAATGTCAGGCCGTCCCTCGAAAAGGCCGGTTCCGAACCATCCGCCGGAGCACATGCCGAAGAGGCCCTGTGCTAACTGGCTGCTGATATCCCAGTTTCCGATCGGATCCTGCCAGAGTGCCACACGGTTCCGTACATGGGAAAACAGGAAATACGCCACAACGCAGGCGGCACTCATTCCCGCAAGTCCCAAAAGCGGATATCTGGCTTTTCTCGTTGCCACATAGATTACAACCACGTACGCCATAAAGAAGACGAACGCAGTTCCAAGGTCGGTGGATGCAACAAGGATCAGCACATGAACTGCCGCAATGACCGTTGCTTTCACAACGTTTCCAAAGGAATTATCCTCGCGCAGCATGCCTGCCATAAAGAACACGAGTGTGATCTTGGCAATCTCGGAGAGCTGGAACGTAATGCCGTGAATTTCGATCGACAGCTTCGCACCGCCGGAAGTAAAGCCAAGCACCATAACGACGGAAAGCATGGCAATTCCGAGCACAGCGTAAATCCAGGTCAGATTTTTCAGGAACTTGCCCTTTCGGACAATGACCGGAATGATGAAGCAGAGCAGTGTGGATGCCGCCAGAATTTTGTACTGGGACATCGCCTTTGACACGCTCAGTCTCGTCAGAATAATCATGCTGATCGAGAGCAGCATACACATGTTGTTTACCAGGATCATCGATGCCTTCCGGTAAATCAGGCGGTACAGGATCTGTACGCCCAGGATATACGCCATCGTGAGCAGAAACATCTGAATCGTTGATACTTCGCCCTCCTGCAGGAACATCACGAAGAAACAGATGAAATTCATCAGAATGATCATGATGATCTGCCGCATCAGAATGTAATGGCGCTCATCCTCATCCCGCTCTTTGAGTGCAGCAAACGACTGCACGGTAAAACAGATCATGAGGAAGGTAATCACATATTTTGATAACTGAACAATGGTATTTTCCATAAATTCCCCTTATTTTTTCTCACCGTTTACTCTACTTTCCGGCGGAAATGGCCTTTGGTATATTCCTGTTCGGCCGGAACTGCGATTCCTTTACAGTACGTTCCAGCAAACGCAACGGCGATTTCTTTTGTCTCCTCCAGTGTCTCGATGGTAAAATTCAGCCGCACCGCAGCCGGATGCATGGACCGGATCTCATCGGCTTCTTTTACCAGGCCGAGCGGAAGGCTGTTGTAGATCACACTGTAGCACGAGGTGCAGTAACTCTTCACTGGGAAGTATTTTCCCATCCGGTCTTTTAAGCGTACCAGAGAATAACTGTGATTGCAGCCGTTCAGGTTCTTCTGGACACACTGGGCGGAAACCATCATCGGAAGGTAGCCGTAGACCACCATTTCGCTGTTCGTATTGTCACGTTTTCCGATTTCCCGCTCGTTCAGCTCATACGGAACGGTATCACGCTGCACGCCCTGCTCCTGCCAGAATGCCTGCGCACGGCTGTTGTACGTGTAAACGCTGTAATCGAGCCGGATATCCTTTTCCATTCCCATCTCTTTCAAAAACGAAAAGCTTTCGAGATTGCGGATCAGGAAACCGCCAAGACCGATCTCCTTCAGACAGCGGAACGTGTCGCGGTATTCCTTCAGATCGCCTTCACGCACAACGTGCGGCAGCATCAGATAAACCTGTTTTCCCAGTTCTTTCGCCTGCAGGATGCCTTTTTCCGCCTGCTCTTCGAAGATTTCCCGTTTGAAGCATCCCATGCCGGCGTAGATCGTCGTGATCTCCGGAATCTCGAGCAGCGCATTCCACTGGGCTCTCGTCTCGGCAGATGCGGTCAGCTCCATTTTCTTTTCTGCCCTGCTCTCCTGGTCTGGTTTTCCAGATGCTTTTGCTTCCTGTTCCGGCTTTTCCGCTGCTTTTCTGCGGTATGGCTCTGTCATCTCCTTCACCAGCTGGTCCGAAACGCCTCTCCGCAACTCGTTTAACGTCTGCATCGGCACGAAACAGTTGTCATCCATACAGACATCGAGTTCTTTGAAATAGAATGGTGTCTCGCCTGTCTTTTCCAGCTGTGTTTTTGCGCGTTCCTCGGTCAGCGGCTGCTTCTTTGCCGGTTCTACCATGCCCGCCTCTGCTGTTACGCTGTATTTTCCGCTTTCTGCACTTAAGAACGCCGGCTGGCCCGGATACAGGGTCAGAAAGCCGGAAATCGGCTCTTTTGCCTCAGTCTCGATATAATCTCTCTGGATCTCATAAAAGAGCTGCTCATTTCTGCGCTGTTTCTTTTTATTTTCCTGCTCTTTTTCGTTCTTCAGCGCCATCATATCGCGTCCGTTTCTTACGGTATAATAGCTTTTGTTGAAACCGTCACGGTTATACAGCTCATACAGCTTTTTCATGTCCTCCGGCAGAACGTGGAAACGGGACGGCTTTTTTTCGTACAGATCGAGGTATTTGCGGTAAATGCTGACAACGCCCGCTGTATACTCCGGCTTTTTCATTCTGCCTTCGATTTTGAGGGACATAATCCCGGATTTTACAATCTCCGGCAGCAGTTCTACCGTACACATATCCTTCGGGCTTAACGGATAGCGGTCGCCCGGCTCCCCCATGCGGTGGTTGTCTTTATCGTACGCTTCGTACGGCAGACGGCACGGCTGCGCGCATCTTCCGCGGTTTCCGCTTCTTCCGCCGATCAGGCTGGAAAAAAGGCACTGTCCCGAATAGCAGTAGCAGAGCGCCCCGTGGACGAAGCATTCAATTTCAAGGTTGGTCGTCCGGTGGATTTTCTGGATCTCCGCAAACGAAAGCTCACGGGCCGGTACCACACGCGTCGCGCCAAGGCTCTCCAGGAAACGCGCTCCCGCAGATCCTGTCACTGTCATCTGTGTGCTCGCATGAATGTCGAGATCCGGGAACCAGGAGCGGACCGCCTTTAAAACGCCCATATCCTGGACAATCACGGCATCCAGTCCCTGCTCATAGTACGGACGCAGATACGGATACAGTTTCTCTTCCAGTTCCTCCTCTTTTAAGAGGGTGTTGACCGTCAGATACAGTTTCCGGTTCCGCAGATGGACGTAATCGATGGCTGAGAGAATCTCCTGCTCATCCAGATTTTTTGCATACGCTCTTGCGCCGAATGCGGCTCCGCCGAGATAGACGGCATCCGCACCGGCGGAAACTGCTGCTTTTAACGCTTCCATCGAACCGGCTGGTGCTAATAATTCTGTCTTCATCTTTATCTCCTAAAAACGGGCGATTACCTGTTCCGCAATCCCCCGTTTTTCCTTCTTTTACGCTTTTAATAAATCTTCCAGATCCTTATTTGCCTTATCAAGCTGCCGCTGCAGTTCTTCCCTCTCGCCGCGCACATGTTCCAGCTCGATTCGTTTCTCTTCCAGCTCTTTTTTCAAATCGCCGGCCTGGATTTCCGCTGCGATCAGATCGTGCTTCATATCGTAGGTTTCCCGGTCTTTGGCTTCCATATCCTCTTCGAGGGTATCTACCTGGCTTTTTGCTTTGAAATAGTCGTCTGCAATGTTCAGTGCAAGCAGTGTGTGCTTCGTATCCACCGACAGGCGGTTGTATCCGGCTGACTGGGAAAGTTCGCTGATCTTCTGATTCAGATAAGCAGCTACTTTCTGCAGATATTCCGGGCTCTCATAGCCTCCCAGTGTGATAATTTTTCCATCTATTAAAACCTGTGTTGTATTTTTTACAGCCATTCTTTTGCTTTTCCTCCACTGAATTTAACCGGACCAAACTCCCGGCTAATATAACCTATCATATACCGAAAATGGAAGAAAAACAACCTTTTTCTGCAAAAAGCGACAGAAAATGAAAGATTCAGGGCTTTTACTCTTCGATCTTACGCGGTGCCTCCAGCCCCAGATGGTGCCAGGCAAATTCCGTTGCCACTCTTCCGCGCGGAGTGCGGTTGATAAATCCGGATTTGATCAGGAACGGCTCGTAGACATCCTCGATGGTGCCGGCATCTTCTCCAATCGATGCAGCCAAAGTATCGAGTCCCACCGGACCGCCCTGGAACTTTTCCATAATGGTGGTAAGAAGCAGCCGGTCAGTCTGATCCAGTCCGTAACGGTCTACTTCCAGCAGATCGAGAGCAAATGATGCGACCTCTTTTGTGATTCTTCCATCGTATTTCACCTGGGCAAAGTCGCGGACACGCTTTAAAATCCGGTTTGCCAGACGCGGTGTTCCCCTGGAACGGCGCGCCATCTCAAGCGCTCCCTGCGGGTCCACCTCCACATTCAGTACTTTTGAGGAGTGCAGGATAATGTTGGCCAATTCTTCCTCCGTGTAAAATTCCAGATGGTGGATGACACCGAACCGGTCGCGGAGCGGGGCAGTCAAAAGACCTGCACGCGTTGTTGCGCCGACCAGCGTAAACTTCGGCAGATCCAGGCGGATCGAGCGCGCCGAAGAGCCTTTTCCGATCATGATATCAATCGCAAAATCCTCCATCGCTGGGTAAAGAACCTCCTCGACCTGGCGGTTCAGGCGGTGGATCTCATCAACAAACAGGACGTCGCCCTCCTGCAGATTGTTGAGGATCGCTGCCATCTCACCCGGTTTTTCGATCGCCGGGCCGCTCGTTACCTTCATATGGGTTCCCATCTCATTTGCAATGATGCCCGCCAGCGTTGTTTTTCCAAGTCCCGGAGGGCCGTAAAACAGCACATGATCGAGAACATCACTTCGCTGTTTTGCTGCTTCAATATATACTTTCAGGTTCTTTTTCGTCTTTTCCTGTCCGATGTAGTCGTCCAGGTGCTGGGGACGGAGCGAACCTTCGATTTTCACGTCCTCCTCGAGAACGTCAGTTGTGATAATTCTTCTTTCCATCGTTATAAGGTTTCCTTCTTCCACAATTTAGGACCATCTGCTAAAACATATGCTTCAATGCCGCTTTCAGCACAGCCTCGCTGTCCATGCCTTCGGTGATTTCGACTTTCTTTACTGCCTGCAGTGCTTCCGTTCCGGAGTAGCCAAGCGCAGTCAGCGCCTGTACCGCATCCTGGAAGGCATCCGGTTCGCCTGCCTGCCGTACCGCCGCAGCCGCCTGATTTCCTGCCAGCTTCTGCTCGAACGCTTCCTGCAGGTCGAATTTGTCTTTTAATTCCAGAATCAGCTTCTGCGCAGTCTTCTTTCCGATGCCCGGTGTTTTGGCAATCGCTTGGACATCTTCCGAGAGGACGGCAAAGCGCAGATTGTCTGCAGTAAGCGTGGACAGCACCGCAAGCGCCGCTTTTGGTCCGATGCCGCTTACGCCGATCAGCATACGGTATATTTCAAGATCTTCGCGGGACAGAAAGCCGAATAGGGAAATTCCGTCTTCCCGCACACTCATATGGGTATATATCTTTAACTCTTCTCCCTCCCGGATACCTGCGTCGAACATACTCGCTGGAATATTCAGCTCATAGCCGATTCCATGGCTTTCGAGAATCATTTTTCCTTCCGAAAGAGAATCTACAGTTCCTTTGATAAATGCAATCATGTTTTTCCTCCAAAGCGCCGTTTTCTTTTTTTGAAAGCGAACGCATATTCTATTATAGCAGAACTTTTCTCATCACGCAACGATTAGTCGCTGTCTTTCTTGCATGTCAGATTTTTTCGTCTTATAATATCTTTAGATTCAAAAAAGTTTTTCAAAGGAGACAAAAAACCTTATGCAGATCATAGATTCTACCCCCGCTGCTCTCTCTGCCGATCTTCAGATGTATCTGAGAAACGGCGATGTCTTTTTCGATATTGAGACGACCGGCCTTTCCTGGCGTACCTCGCATCTCTATCTGATTGGTGCGCTGTTCTTTGACCCGGCCGCGGATACTTTCACACTGCGCCAGTGGTTTCTTGATCGACCGACCGAAGAAAAAGAGATGCTTGTCTCTTTTTTCACGTTTCTTTCCGACGTGAAGCGGCTGGTGCATTTTAATGGAACGACATTTGATCTTCCTTACCTCACACACAAAGCACTGTTTTATCAGATGGAAGATCCGCTTTCGTCAATCGCATCCCTGGATCTTTATCAGGCACTCCGCCCGTTTCAGTCAATCCTGGGACTTTCTTCAATGAAACAGAAAAATGTGGAACAGTATCTCTCATTCCCACGGAAGGATCAGCTTAACGGAAAACAGTTGATTTTGGTTTACCACGACTATCTTCAGACACTGGATGAAAAGAAACTGGAACTGCTTTTCCTTCACAATTATGAGGATGTCCTCGGCATGGGTTCTGTTCTGGAACTGCTCGCGCTTCCTGCCCTGTTTCACGGCGATTTTTCTGTCCAGTCGTGTCGTTTTACCGGACAGGCACTGGAAGTTTCACTACAGCCCGAGCGGGAAGTTCCGGTTTTCCTCTCCCGTGTCTGCGCGGATGGTTCTCTTACAGCCTTTGGTTCACGGGTTTCTCTCTCCCTGCAGACGCATACGGCGGAGCTGAAATATTTCTTCCCGGACTATAAGAATTACTATTATCTTCCGCTGGAGGATCAGGCTGTTCACAAGAGCGTTGGCGCGTTTGTCGATCCGGAGCACCGTCAGAAAGCAAAGGCTGCCAACTGCTATCAGCGGCGGACCGGTACATTTCTTCCGCAGCAGAAAGCGTTTTTCACCCCGGCCTTCCGCGAGGATTTCAAAAGCCGCCCTTACTATTTTGAGTGGTCCGACGCCTTTCTTTCGCAGGAAGATCTCCTGAAAGAGTATCTCTGCTCCGAGCTTCAGCTCTTTTTCAAAGACGATAGCAAAACCAGAAAATAAAACAGCCGTACACGTTTTTGCATGCACGGCCGTTTTTCCGGGACTGGCCTTTCCAAACAGTCCTTTATTTTTTCTCTTCTTTCTCTTCTGCCTTTTTTTCTTCCTTTTTCAGAGAAGCATGATGCGTTCCCTGCAGATGCGGATAGGCGCGCAGATAACGTTTCGTTGTCAGGCGCATCAGCCAGTTGGTCGGAAGCTGCGGTTTTGTCATCTGGTCAAAGCGCTCCAGCAGCTCTTTAAGATCCGGCATCTTATCGCTGCGCACATCAAATCCAAGTGCCGCAAACCGTTCTTTCTGCTCTGCTCCGAACTCGGTCAGGCGTTCCTTCTGCTCTGCTCCGAACTCCATCAGACGGTTCTTCGACTCGGAAAGCGGATTTCTTCTTCCCTCGGCTTCTTTCCGCTCCTTCTCCAGCTTCTGCATCTGCTCCATTGCCTCAGACAGTGTCTGGCGCTTCTCGGCCAGATATTCTTTCATCTTATCTCTGGAATACTCTGCACGATACTGCTGTACTTTCGCATTCATCTCCTCGGCAAGCTGGTTAAAGCGGGACTTCTGCAGATATTTCAGAAATTCTCCCCACGTTTTCTCCAGACTGCGCATCTTCTGTCCCAGCTGGAATGCTGCGGCTGCGGAAAATCCAAAATCTACCAGATAGCAGACGGTAACAACGGAAACAATGATCTCTCCTGTAGTATCCGAAACAAGATTCACTACTTTCACGGCAATCGGCTGCAGAATATAGAACAGCCCCAGTGTAAAGAATCCCCAGGCAATCGAACTGCTGAGGCAGATCTTTCCCTGAAAATTAAACTTCTGATTGCTGTAGTCCCACCAGTGCGCATGAAAAATGGTCTCCATCAGCACGCCGGTTACATATTCCAGAACCGTCGCTACAATGACACCTCCGAAATACAGTGCCCAGACGTTCGCTTCAAACGGGCGCAGGATCAAGTATACCATAACAGCGCCGGTGCCGTACAGTGTCAGCAGCGGACCATTGACAAAACCGCGGTTGACCAGTTTTTTCTGCCGGATCGATACATAGGAACTCTCCCAGATCCATCCGCAGAAGCTGTACAGCCAGAACCATGCTAGAACGTGGTACAGATCCACACCCAGAATCTTCATCTCCCACATAAACTTTCATCCCCTTTTTCTTTTCTGGTGCCAAAAACAGGATGATAAGAAAATACCGCAGGCAACAGGTTTCCTGTCTGTTCAGGAAACCCGGTTGTCTACGGCATTCTAATCATCCAACTGCAGCACCTGCAAGTTAAATTATTCTTACTCTTCTACTGGCTCTTCGTTTTCCAGAGCTTTCATGCTCAGAGAGATTTTTTTGTCTTCCTCGTTGAAATCAACTACTTTTGCAGTGATTTCCTGTCCGATTTTCAGTGCATCAGACGGTTTCTCAACATGCTCTCTGGAAATCTGGGAAACATGAAGCAGAGCATCTACGCCCGGCTCAAGCTCAACGAATGCACCAAAGTCAGTCATACGGGCAACACAGCCTTCTACTACGTTGCCTACAGCGTATTTGTCAGCAGCGTTCAGCCACGGATTCTCTTCCGGGAATTTTAAGGAAAGAGCGATCTTGTCGCCGTTGATGTCTTTGATCAGAACTTTTACAGTCTCACCAACTTTGAATACTTTTTTCGGGTTCTCTACGCGGCCCCAGGACATCTCAGAGATGTGAAGCAGTCCGTCAGCTCCGCCCAGATCGATGAATGCGCCGAAATCGGTAACATTCTTAACAGTTCCCTCTACAACATCGCCAACTGCGATGCGTGCGAACAGTTCTTCCTGCAGTTTCTTCTTCTCAGCAACGATGAGCTGTTTGCGGTCACCGATGATGCGTCTTCTTCTCGGGTTGAACTCGGTAATAACGAATTCAATTTCCTGATCTGCATATTTAGACAGATCTTTTTCATATACATCAGATACAAGGCTGGCCGGAATGAATACTCTGGTCTCCTCAACAACTACGGATAATCCTCCGTTCAGTACCTGTGTTACTTTTGCTTTCAGAACTTCATGATTCTCGAATGCTTCCTCGAGTCTCTTGTTGCCTTTTTCAGCAGCAAGTCTCTTGTAAGTAAGAAGGACCTGTCCCTCTCCATCATTTACTTTCAGAACTTTGACTTCCATTTTGTCACCTGGCTGTGCAACGGTGTGAAGATCGATGGAAGAATCGTTGGAATATTCGTTTTTGGTAAGAATACCATCGGCTTTGTATCCGATATTCAGGATAATCTGATCGTCTTTGACATCGATTACAGTACCCTCAACGACTTCTCCGTTTCTGATTGTTTTAAATGATTCATCCAGCATTTGTTCAAAACTCATTTCTGACATTTTTTGAACCTCCTCAATTATTTTATTCGGGGTGGATGCCCCAGCTGTAATACCTACGCGACCAAATGATTGAAAAGGCTTAGATTCCAAATCAACGAGTGTCTCTATAAAGTAAGTATTTTTACATTCTTCTTTACATATCTCATACAGCTTTTGCGTGTTTGAACTATGTCTGCCTCCCACGACAAACATGGCATCAACCTTCCTGGCAATTGCTCTCGCTTCCGTCTGTCTTTCCTCGGTAGCGTTGCAGATAGTCTTTAAAACAGTACTATCATAACTCTTTTTCAAAAAAATTTCAACTAAATCTTTAAATTTGTTGTAATTAAATGTCGTCTGTGCCACAATAGATATTGGTTTTCCATTTTCGGGCACAAAACTTTCCGCTTCTTCGGCGGTATGCACCACGGTAACCGGGCCGCTCGCCCATCCCATGATGCCCTGCACCTCCGGATGATCCGCGCTTCCGATGATGACGACGTGGCAGCCTTTTCTGCCCTCCTCGTCCACAATCCGGTGGATCTTCTTGACAAACGGGCACGTCGCATCTACAATCTTCATGCCGCGCGCTTCGATCTTTTCACAGACATCCCGCGACACGCCATGCGACCTGATCACAACGGTTCCGCCGGAAAGCCCCTCTAGTTCATCTTCCGAATGGATCACCTGCACGCCGCGGTTTTCGAGATCCTCCACAACCTGTTCATTGTGAATAATCGGCCCGAAGGTGTAGACCGGCTTTTCACCGCTCTCAATTTCACGGTATACCGTATCGACCGCCCGTTTGACACCGAAGCAGAAGCCTGCACTTTTTGCAACAGTTACTTCCATCTGTTTTTCTTCTCCTCTTTTCTCTGCAGCGTTTACATGCGCTCGCGGGCAAGGCTTAAGATCTTTTCCACAACCTCATCGATCGTCATTTCAGAGCTGTCAACGAGTACGGCGTCTTCTGCCTGTACCAGCGGGGAATGCTCTCTGTGCATGTCCTGATAATCACGCTCATTGATATCTTCCTCGATTTTCGCAAGATCGGCTGTCTGTCCCTTTTCGGTCAGCTCTTTCCAGCGGCGCAGTGCGCGGACATGGGCACTTGCTGTCAGATAGACTTTCAACGGTGCGTTCGGCAGAACGGCAGTTCCAATATCGCGGCCGTCCATCACAAGATCCGTATTCTCCGCCATCTCCTGCTGCAGCTCCACGAGTTTTTTCCGTACTTCCAGATAGGCGCTTGTCGCGGATGCCATCTTTCCAGCCTCCTCGGTGCGCAGTCTTCCGGTGACATTGACGCCATTTAAATAAACCTGCTGCTCTCCGTTTTCGTAGGAAATGGAAATTTTCACATCTTTGCAGGCTGCCTCAATTTTTTCCTGCTCTTCCGGTGCAATGCCAAGATCTGAAAAATAGATGCCCATGGCACGGTACATTGCTCCTGTATCAACGTAGACAAACGAAAGCTCCTTTGCCACACGTTTTGCGATTGTACTTTTGCCAGCGCCTGCCGGTCCGTCAATTGCAAGATTAAATCTCATCTTCTCTCTTCCTCCTGAAAATTCTAAAATCTGTGATCCATATTTTATTCCTGTTCTTCCTTTGCCCGGATCTCTTCGGCTGCAGCGTGGGCACTTGCCCAGGCAATCTGCAGATTGAAGCCGCCGGTCAGTGCATCGAGATCGAGCACTTCTCCTACGAAGTACAGACCTTCTTTTTTCTTTGCCTCCATCGTGCCCGGACGGATCTCTTTCACGGAAACACCACCCTGTGTGATAATTGCTTCACGGAAGCCCCGTGTTCCGGTTACTGTAAACGGGAAATGCGTGATCAGCTCTTCAAAGTGCTGACGCTCCGCTTTCGATACGGCATTGACCTGTTTGTACGGGTCGATCCCGCCAAGAGAGAGCATCACCGGAAGCAGTTTCGCCGGGAACAGACTGTTGATCACGTTGCGGAACTGTTTGTTCCGGTTTTCCTCAAATTCACGCAGGATCCGCGCATCCAGCTGTTCTTCCGTGAGTGCCGGCTTCAGGTTCAGATATCCTTTCAGCGGCTGCTGTTCCAGTGCTTTTCCGATGTAGGAGCTCGCAGAAAGCCCCAGCGGGCCGGAAATGCCGAAATGTGTAAACAGCATCTCGCCGAATCCATCGAACAGCGTCTTTTTGCCGTTTTTAATCGTCATCGTCACATTTTTCAGGGAGAGTCCCTGCAGCTCACGGATGTACGCTTCCTCTGTTTCCAGCGGCACCAGTGCCGGGCGGAGCGGAGTGACGGCAAGTCCTGCCTCTTCTGCGAAACGGTAGCCGTCTCCATCCGACCCCGTCGTCTGGTACGACATACCGCCGGTTGCGACAACGACATCATCGTAAAAAAGCTCTTTCCCGTTTTCCAGGCGGATTCCTTTCACGCGGTCTCCTTCGAAAAGAAGCTCTTTTACTTTTGTATTCTTATGCACCTGCACATTTTTCCGTTTCAGTTCCGTCTCCAACGCGCGGATAATATCCGAGGAGTGATCTGACTCCGGGAAGACACGGTTTCCGCGCTCCACTTTTAAGCGGACACCTGCCGCTTCGAAAAACTCCTGCACCTGGGCGCTGTCAAAGCTGTAGGCGGAGCTGTACAGAAATTTCGGGTTTGTCACCACATTCGTGAAGAACTCTTCTGTCGGGCAGTCGTTTGTCACATTGCAGCGGCCCTTTCCTGTGATAAACAGCTTCTTTCCCAGCTTTTCATTTTTTTCATAGAGATGAATCTCTGTCTTTTCGCCGGCGGCAAGCACGGCGGTCATCATTCCGGCGGCGCCTCCGCCGATTACTGCTGCTTTTCTCATGCTTTCTCCTTTACCGGCAGAGCTGCCTTTTTTCCGCCCATGGGACGTGCATCGTCCAGCCCGTTGATTTCATCGTTGCTGTAAACCTGGTACTCATCCCACAGTTTCTCCATGCTCTCAAGTGTCTTTTTCACATCCGCCTGGCGTTTCATGCAGAGCGCCACGACAAGCGCATTGATTACACTCAAAGGGGCCACCAGAGAATCGACGATTGATGCCATATCGCTCTTGGCAATCAGCGTACAGGCTGCATAAACATTCATCGGTGAATGCACACTGTCTGTGATCGTAATCACCTTCGCTTTGCGGCTGTTCGCAAACTCCAGTGCCTTCATCGTACGCATCGAATACCGCGGGAAGCTGATGCCGATCACCACATCATCCTCCGTGATGCGGATCATCTGCTCGAAAATCTCGCTGGAACTGTTTGTCTGTACCTGGCGCACATCCGGGAAAATCATATGGAGATAGAACGCCAGAAAGCTCGCAAGCGGCGCGCAGCTCCGAATGCCGACAATGTAAATGGTCCGCGCAGAAAGAATCGTATCCGCAGCGCGCTCAAAGGCGCTCCGGTCCACTTCTTCCAGCGTCATCTTGATTTTTTCAATATCCGACTGCAGGACGGTCTCCAGAATTTCTCCCTGCGGCACGCGGCCATACGTAAACTGCATCCGCTGCACCGAATTCAGACGGTTCATCACCATCTCCTCCAGTGCGCGCTGGAACTCCGGATATCCCGCGTAGCCAAGCTGCATCGCAAAGCGAACCGTTGTCGATTCGCTGACGCCGACCTGCTGTCCCAGGCGCGCTGCCGTCATTGATACGGCCTGGTCATAATGCGCCGTAATAAAATCTGCCAGCCTCTTCTGTCCTTTGCTCAACTTTCCGTAATTTTGATTCAGACGAATGAGGAGATTCTCGTTCGCTGCCTTCTGCTCTTCTGAAGAAGACTGTTCTTTTTCTTTTTTCATGTTATTTTCTTCCTGATTTGTTTTTCCGATCTGCAAATGCCGTTCGGCATCCACATTTCTTCTTTTGGGGGCATCCTGATTCTTTTTCGGACACACCTCGATCTTTTGAATTATAACACGAATAAATTACTGGCGCAATGGCTGAAAAGCTGAAAAGGAAAGCCGGTGTTCTGCATTCCCTTTTTACGGGGAACACAGAACACCGGCTGATTTTTTACTCAGATTTTATTTAGACCGGATATGCGCCGTCTTTTTTGTCAGCGGCTGCCGGATCTACTTTTGTCTGCTGTGCTTCACGATATTTGAAGAAGTCTACAGCTACCTGCGGGAACAGAGCGTAGGTTAATACGTCCTCATCCTGCTGTTTCCACTGCTCGATCTCTTTCTCCAGTTTCGGAAGCTCCGGCTCAAGCAGGTCTGCGTAGCGGCAGGTGATCGGCTCGGTATCACCGATGCATTTCTTCTGTACTTCCGGATTGAACGGTTTTACAGTTGCACCGTATTTTCCGGCAAGAACGTCTTTTGTCTCTTTCGTTACCATCTTATAACGCTCGCCCATCAGGACATTGAATACAGCCTGGGTACCAACGATCTGGGAAGACGGGGTAACCAGCGGGCACTCGCCGAGGTCTTTTCTTACGCGCGGTACTTCTTCGAGTACATCGTAGTATTTGTCCTCTGCGTGCTGCTCTTTTAACTGGCTTGTCAGGTTGGAGAGCATACCGCCCGGTACCTGATACAGAAGAGTCTTGATATTTACGCCAAGGTTCTTCGGATTCAAGAGGCCTGTATCGAGCGCTTCGTCTCTCATCGGACGGAAGTAATCTGCGATCTCAGCCAGTTTGTTCTGATCCAGACCAGTATCGTATGGAGTGCCTTTGAAGGTTTCAACCATAACCTCAGTTGCCGGCTGTGAAGTGCCCATTGCAAATGGAGACATTGCTGTATCAATGATATCAACACCAGCCTCTACTGCTTTCAGGTACGTCATGGATGCAACACCGGAAGTATAGTGGGTGTGCAGCTGAATCGGAAGATCGGTTGCTTCTTTCAGCGCGGTTACCAGCTCAGTTGCCTTGTACGGAACGAGCAGGCCTGCCATATCTTTAATACAGATGGAATCTGCACCCATCTCTTCGATTCTCTTTGCCATGGTGGTCCAGTAATCCAGGGTGTAAGCATCTCCTAAAGTATAGGAAAGTGCTACCTGTGCGTGGCCTTTTTCTTTGTTTGCTGCGCTGACAGCGGTCTGCAGGTTGCGCAGATCGTTCATACAGTCAAAAATACGAATGATGTCGATTCCGTTTGCAATGGATTTCTGTACGAAATACTCTACTACGTCGTCTGCGTACGGACGATATCCCAGGATATTCTGTCCACGGAACAGCATCTGCAGTTTTGTATTTTTGAATCCGTCACGGAGTTTTCTCAGTCTCATCCATGGATCTTCATGCAGAAAACGTAAGGAAGCATCGAAAGTTGCACCTCCCCAGCACTCTACTGCGTGATATCCGACTTTATCCATTTTATCGATGATCGGAAGCATCTGTTCTGTTGTCATTCTCGTCGCGATCAGGGACTGATGTGCATCACGCAGAACAGTTTCCATAATCTTGACAGGTTTCTTTTCTACTGCCATTTCTATCCTCCTAAATTAAGTGTTTCTCACTTTTGTTTGTCTTAAGAAGTTATACACCGAAGATCGCCATGAAGGTACCGGCCGCTACGGCTGTACCGATAACACCGGCTACATTCGGTCCCATTGCATGCATCAGCAGGAAGTTCGTCGGATCTGCCTCCGCACCGACTTTCTGGGATACACGGGCTGCCATAGGTACCGCAGATACACCTGCAGAACCGATCAGCGGGTTGATTCTTCCGTGGGTTGCCTTGCACAGTACCTTTCCTAACAGGACACCGCCTGCGGTACCGAATACGAATGCGATCAGACCCAAGGCAACGATCTTTAAAGTGCTGACATTTAAGAATGCCTCAGCACTTGTGGATGCACCAACGGAAGTACCAAGAAGGATAACTACGATGTACATCATGGCATTGGAAGCTGTCTCCTGGAGCTGTTTTACAACACCGCACTCACGGAACAGGTTACCAAGCATCAGCATACCTACCAGCGGAGCGGTAGATGGAAGGATCATGCAGACAACGATGGTGATAACAATCGGGAACAGGATCTTCTCGAGTTTGGATACGGAACGAAGCTGCTCCATTTTGATTTTACGCTCTTTCTCTGTAGTCAGAAGCTTCATGACCGGCGGCTGGATGATCGGCACCAGTGACATATAGGAATATGCTGCTACGGCAATCGGTCCCATCAAGTGCTGCTGTCCGAGCTTATTCAGAAGGAAGATAGAAGTCGGGCCGTCGGCACCGCCGATGATGGAGATAGCTGCTGCCTCTCTTCCGTTGAATCCCATGAAAATAGCGAAGAAGTATGCCAGGTAGATACCAAGCTGTGCTGCTGCACCCATGATAAAGCTGATCGGGTTTGCAATCAGCGGACCGAAGTCTGTCATCGCACCTACGCCCATGAAGATCAGGGATGGGAGGATACTCCACTCGTCCAGAGTAAAGAAATAGTAGAACAGACCGCCCGCGTGCTCAAGACCCTGTACGTCGGTATAAGGTTCAGCCATGATATCCGGGTAAATGTTTACAAGCAGCATACCGAATGCGATCGGTACAAGAAGCAGCGGCTCAAATTCATGCTTAATCGCAAGATACAAGAAGAAGCATGCCACTGCGATCATAACGTAATTGCCCCAGTCCAGATTAAAAAACGCCGTCTGGTGAAGCAGGTTGTTTAAAGTTTCAGTAATCATTTTTTCACCTCCGGTTTTTTCTTACAACGGGCATTAGTTCATGGTTGCAAGAACGTCACCGGATTCTACTGCATCGCCTACTGCTACATTGATGGTTGCTACTGTGCCATCCTGCGGTGCTACAACCGGGATTTCCATCTTCATGGCTTCCAGTACAAGAACCGTATCGCCTGCTTTTACAGCTGCGCCTACGTTTGCTTCGATTTTGCAGATTTTACCAGGTACAGAAGCAGTAACCTCTACGCTGCCTGCTGCGCCTGCCGGAGCTGCTGCTTTTGGTGCTGCCGGAGCTGCTTTTGCTGCCGGAGCTGCTTTTGCTGCGCTGACTGTTGGAGCTGCGCCTGCTGTGGTTCCTTCTTCTACAGTTACGTTATATACATTTCCGTTTACGGTAATGGTGTAGTTTTTCATTGAAAATTTCCTCCTTAAGCTCTTTTGCCTTTTCTGCGGATCGGACGTGCAACATAAGCATCTCCGGATGCAGAAGCCATATCCTCTTCATACATGGCGATTGCAGCTGTAATAACAGCCTGCAGCTCCATATCGTCTGCTTCCGGTACTGTCTCTTCAACAACCGGTGCTGCGACAGCCTTCGGTGCTTCCTGTACAGGTGCTGCCGGTGCTTTTTTCTTCTTCTTGTCTCCCAAAATGTAATCAAACGAAGAAATAACGAAAATCAGGAAAATCAGCATAACAAATACGGTGCCGATTCCGATGATGGTGTTCATGCCGGCCTGGCCGATCAGAACGCCCTTTGACTCCTCAACGGTGATGGTGAGGTCGGTCGGAACCGGTGTTCCGGTGCTGATGTTCCAGAATACGCGGACAATACCAGGATTTTTTTCAAATTCACCCGGAATTGTGCAGGTTACAAAATCTCCGTCTACTTCGAGAGTACCGTCTTCCAGGCTTTTTACCTCTCCGAGGTCAGCCTTTGCCTCTTCCCATGCCTCAGCTGCTCTTGCATAGAACTGCTGGTCGGAAGCTTCCATATTGGCAAGATCGTCATCGCTGTAGGTCATCAGGCTCTGTCCTACCCACTGAGCACTGGAGGAGAGCAGAGAATCTACAGTAGACGCCTCAACCGGTGAATAAGCCGGTGTAGATGCCGCATCCGCAAAAACAGGAGCTACGGTCACAACCATGGTGCAGGCTGCGGTAAGGACGAGACTTACTAATTTTTTCCAGTTCTTTCTCATCGTATGCCACCTTCCTTAGACTGTTCCGTGTTTTCTGTCCGGTCTGTCTTCTCTCTTGGTATACAGCATCTCGAATGCGCCGATAACATATTTTCTGGTGTCTTCCGGCTCGATGATGGTGTCCACATAGCCTCTTCTGGCTGCGGAAGTTACATTGTTCTGAAGGGTTGCATATTCAGCTGCTTTCTCGTTGATGGTAGCAGCGTCAGATCCTTCGTACATGATCTTTGCTGCAGATTTTGCATCCATCATTCCGATTTCTGCGTTCGGCCATGCAAATACCATGTCTGCTCCGATGGATTTGCTGTTCATGACAACGTATGCGCTTCCGTATGCTTTGCCGACAACAACGTTTACTTTCGGAACGGTTGCGTTTGCGAAAGCTGCGGTCAGGGCTGCTGCGTTCTTAGCCATGGTTCTCTCAGAGCATTTGGTTGCCTTGAATCCGGTTACATTTGTGATGGTAAGTACCGGGATGCAGAAAGCATCGCAGAAGTCTACGAAATCTGCTGCTTTTTTGGCTCCTCTTGCGCTTAAGGTTCCATCCATTTTCTCTTTTACAGTTCCGTCCTCGCCGTAGATTTCAGAGCGGTTTGCAACTGCTCCTACGGTTGCTCCGTTTAACTGGATGAATGCGGTTACAACATCTTTTCCGTAAGCGGCTTTGGTCTCAAAATAGATGCCGTTGTCGCTGAGCTGGGAAAGAAGGATTCCGGTATCGCCTGCGCAGTTTGCAAGGTCTGCACATGCACGGTTCAGATCATCCTCGCACTCGGTGTATGCTTCGTCCTCGTTGTTTGCCGGAAGCATAGATACCAGGTTTCTGATCTGTCCGAGGATTTCTTCCTCGGTTCCAGCAAAGTCAACAAGACCTGCTTCTTCGCCCTGGAAATCTGCGGATGCGGTATCACATTTGGATACGTGGTTTCCGTCCAGTGCGTTCGGGGAGTTTACGAAAAGTTTTCCGTTTTTAGACTCCATGAACGTGAAATCTGTCATAGCCGGGATGAGTGCCATACCGCCGCCGCATGTGCCAAATACTGCCGTGATCTGTGGAATCACGCCGGATGCCATTGCCTGCGCCATATAGATTTCGCCGAAACCGTTCAGAGCATCCGTTGCCTCCTGCAGACGCATACCGGCACAGTCTACCAGTCCGATGACCGGAGCACCTGTTTTCTGTGCAAACTCATACAGTCTCGCGATTTTTTTTGCATGCATTTCGCCGATGGTACCGCCCATCACAGACGCATCCTGGCTGTATACGTATACCAGGCTGCCGTTGATCACACCGTAACCAGTAATTACACCATCGGATGGTGTCTCCATGCCGGCCATGTTGAAATCTGTGCTTCTGGCAGTAACCTGTCCGCCGATTTCCACAAAGCTGTTTTCATCCAGCAAAGAGGCGATTCTTGTGCTCGCTAAACTTTGTGCTGTGTTACTCATTCTTCAAACCTCCATCTTTCTATTTTCATTATAAAATTTTAAACAAATTTTATACAAGTCTATCATATCTGTTTTTTCGTTTTTTTTCAATACTTTTTCTCACCTTTTTGACAGAAAATAGACAGAAAAATTTCAGATTTTACCTATTATAAATAGAAGGTCAAACTTAATTTTTCCCGACCCGTTCTTTTCCAAAAAATTCTGTTTTTTTTCCGCACCGCATAAAAAAAGCCGCCTATCGGCAGCTTTTCTTACACGGTTTTATTCTGCTTAATACAGTTCAATGTGAACCGGAATTCCATTCTCGTACTGCATGGCCGGTTCGCCGAGGATCAGCGGGCGGAGATACGCCATCATCTCTTCTGTCACATCGTGGCCGTCCTCTGTAATCCAGGGAAGCGGTACTTTCTTTTCTTTGTTTGCCACTTCCGATACCGGAACGGATGTGTACTCCACGCGGTAAGGATCGGCAGAAATTCTCCGGATCGATGCCATCTGTCCTCCCTGCTTTTCGAGTGCGCACTGGCAGGCTTTCATGCCGAGCATACGGGACTCTTCAAGATCGGTCGCACTCGCAAGATGGGCCGCGCACCGCTGCATCAGGTTCAGCTCAATGGATCTTACCTTACAGCCGATGCGGTCACGCACCAGCTCCTCGAGCACCTTGGCGGAGCCTGCGATGTAGCTGTGGCCGAACTGATCCTGTGCATCACTCTGCACCTGCTCGGACACGTAGCGGCCCTCGCTGTCGTGAATGCCCTCGCTGATTGCAACCAGAACGCTGTCCTTCTGTTCCAGTTTTTCCTGCACATCTTTTAAAAACTGCTCGGTGTCAAACGCCGGCTCGCAGAGATAAATCAAATTCGGTCCCTCTCCGCCGTTGACGCGGGACAGAGCAGACGCTGCAGTCAGCCATCCGGCATTTCTTCCCATAACCTCCACGATCGTAACTGCCTTTTTCTCATAGACGTGGCAGTCTCTTTCCAGCTCGGCAAAGGTTGCTGCCAGATATTTTGCCGCGGAGCCAAAGCCCGGGCAGTGATCCGTTCCGACGAGGTCGTTGTCGATCGTCTTTGGTGCGCCGACAACAAACACATCCTCCACACCGTTCTCTTTGCAGTATTTTGACAGCTTGTTTACGGTATCCATCGAATCATTTCCGCCGATATAGATAAAATAACGGATTTCATGTCTGCGAAAAATCCGGAGAATCTCTTCAAAATCCTCTGTATTCTCTTTCGGGTCCCCCAGTTTGTAACGGCAGGAACCAAGCGCTGCCGCCGGTGTCTGCATTAGAAGTGAGATTTTTTCTGCTGAATCCAGTTTTTTCCCAAGGTCAAGAAATTTTTCTGCGAGCACGCCTTCAATTCCATTTACTGCACCATAAATATGATCTACTTTTCCAGACAGCACTGCGCAGGATACAACTCCTGCCACCGTTGCATTGATTGCCGCGGTCGGGCCGCCGGACTGCGCTACTAACAGATTTCGCATATGATTTTCCTCCATCTATTTACACTGTTTTCTATTTTTTCACGAAACCACTTTCGTGCCGCTCTATAGCGTACCATATTTTTTTCCTTTCGTACACCCTGTTTCCCGTTTCCGGGAAAAGCCTGTAGACTTTCACAATGGATCCTCAAGTTTTCCGTTTTTTTCTTGCAGGATTGCTCTTGAAAAGTTATAATAGAAGCAATGTCCACGAAAAGGACGCAGAAAAATATGCGATTCATCATCAAAAAAACAGGAGGTTTTTTCCATGCAGACCAAGCAAGACGGCCGTCTCGGCACCGAAAAAATTGGGAAACTGATGCTCGAGCTGGCCCTTCCCTCTGTTCTCGCACAGATTGTAAATGTACTTTATAACATTGTAGACCGCATCTATATCGGCCGGATTCCCGATGTCGGTTCTTTAGCGCTTACCGGTGTCGGCGTCACATTTCCGATTATCACCATCATCTCCGCATTCGCCGGATTTGCAAGCGGAGGCGGCGCCCCCCTTGCTGCAATCGCACTCGGACAGAAAAACCGGGAACGCGCAGAAAAGATCCTCGGAAGTTCTACTTCCCTGCTGCTCTTTTTTTCCGTGCTTCTGATGGCATTTTTCTTTGTCTTTCAGACACCGCTTCTGTACCTCTTCGGCGCAAGTGACAACACGATTGGATATGCTTCCACGTATATTTCGATTTATCTTGTCGGAACGGTATTTGTTGAACTGGCTGTCGGACTGAATACCTTTATCAGCTGCCAGGGACATGCCCGCACAGCGATGTGCTCTGTCCTCATCGGCGCGGTTGTCAACATCGGCCTTGACCCGGTTTTCATCTTCGTTCTTCACATGGGTGTTTCCGGTGCCGCACTCGCTACCGTTCTCTCCCAGGCATTGAGTGCCGCATGGGTTCTGCGGTTCCTTACCTCGAAAAAATCAGGCATCCGCCTTTCCCTGCGCACGATGAAGCCGGATTTTGCTATTTTAGGCTCCGTCATGGCGCTCGGCATCTCGCCGTTTATTATGTCGGCAACAGAAAGCGCCATTACCATCGTCATGAACCACGGACTGCAGACGTACGGCGGCGACCTCTACGTCGGCTCGATGACCATTCTCCAGTCGGTGCTGCAGCTCATTTTTGTGCCGGTCAACGGCTTCACAAACGGTGTGCAGCCGATCATCAGCTACAATTTTGGTGCCGGTCAGTTTGACCGCGTCCGCCAGACGATCCGGCGCATGATCGCTATCACGTTTACCGCCACTTTCGTCTACGTTGTGTTTGCAATGCTCCGCCCGGCTCTTTTCGCCGGTCTTTTCACCACGGATCCGGAGCTGATTGCTATTGTGGTAAAAGTGCTTCCGGTCTACATTGCCGGCATGGCAATTTTCGGCTTGCAGAGCGGCGTACAGAGTTCCTTTCTCGGTCTTGGTCAGGCGAAGATTTCTCTTTTTATCGCACTGCTCCGGAAAGTCATTCTTCTGATCCCGCTTGCACTCATTCTGCCGCATTTCTTCGGCGTTATGGGCGTTTACTATGCGGAACCGATCGCAGATGTCTGCTCCGTTGTCACTGCCGTTACGCTGTTTCTCTGCAATATCTGGAAAATTCTTTCGAAGGAAACTCTCGCAAAGGTGACTCACACAGAGGCGTGACAGAAAAGGCGCTCCGCGACCTGTTCCATGCACCATCCATAATCAATTTTTTCGATCGTTTCGGCGGCGTAGACGGGATATTCCGCGAGAAGCATTCCGTCAATCGAGTACGTCACCGAACCGACCTTTTCTCCTTTCTTTACCGGAGCTTCGATGAGCTCCGGTAAAAAAATGTCTTTTTTCGGTATTTCTGTCTCTTTTAAGAGAACAGGAAGCGACCGCGCCGGGTCAAGCGCCGGGCTTACAAGGCTAAGACTGGCGCTGCTCTTCGTCTGCAGCAGGCCGTCATAAACACCGTCTGTTACTTCTATCCGTCCCGGCTTCCAGCTGTGGTCCAGCACATCCCGGTACGTATACGATTCCAGTCCGTAATTTAAAAGTTTCGCTGCATCCGTCCATTTATAATTTTTGTGATTGGGCCAGCCACACGCAAGCAATGTTACAATCAGACACTTCCCATCCCGTTCCAGCGCGCCGGTATAGCAGTAGCCCGCTTTTGCCGTAAAGCCGGTTTTTCCGGAAATTGCTCCCTCCATCTGGTCCAGCAGGGCATTATGGTTGCAGCAGTTGAACATATTTTTCTTTTCGAGATCCCAGAACGTATAGGATCTCGTCTGCGTCACGGCAAGAAATTCGGTGGCTTTCGGTGAAGTTTTAATACAGTAGCGCATGATCCGCGCCAGATCAGCCGCGGTCGTATGGTGGTCCCCGCCTGCATCGGAAGCATCAAGACCGTTTGGGGTCACAAAATGTGTATCCGTACAGCCGATTACAGCGGCTTTTTCGTTCATAAGCGCGGCAAAACCCTCTATGCTTCCGCCGATGGTCTCCGCGATCATCACCGCCGCATCGTTGTGTGATTCCAGCATCAGGGAATATAATAGATCGCCAAGCAGAAACTGCTCGCCCTCGTACACACCGAGATGGACTTTCGGTGCCGCTGCCGCCTGGGCGGATGCTGTCGCAACTGCCTGCTCTCCGCCGTTTTCCAGCGCCAGAATACACGTCATAATTTTGGTCGTGCTCGCCATCGCCATCGGATCCGTTTCGCGTTTTCCAAAGAGCACACGGCCGGTATCGCCATCCATCAGGCATGCCGCAGTTGCAAACAGCTGATTCGGCTCACTCTCCTGCCTGGCGGCGGCTGCAGGCATACTTCCAAAAAGCAGAAGCAGGATTCCCAGAAAAAATCCCGCCCTGTTTCTTCTTTTTCTGTTCAAAATCCAATCCTCCTTTTGTTGTTTTTCCTGCAGATAAATCTTTAAAATGGAAAAGCCGGTCACGCTTTTGGGGCCGGTTTTTGTCTGCTTCTTCTTCATTATATGAGGTTCCCTGTAAAATCATGGTAAAATTTCACAAAGTTATTGACAGCACGGTTCATATCCTGTATAATTTCCCGTGGTTGTATAGAATTACTAAACTTTTTGTTTATTTTTACTGAGATTTCCTGAGAATCCTTGTTTCAAAAAGAGATCCCGGTAAGACTTTGGATACAGAAAGGATTTTTTATGGAAATCGGAAAGAAAATCAGGGAACTGCGCATGCGCAAGGGCCTGACACAGGAAGAACTGGCGAATCGCAGCGAGCTGTCAAAGGGATTTATCTCCCAGCTCGAAAACGATGTGACTTCTCCCTCGATCGCCACGCTGGTGGATGTTCTTACCTGCCTTGGAACGGATCTGAAAACGTTTTTCGGCGAAGAGCAGGATAACCAGATCGTCTTCTGTGAGGAAGATTACTTTGTAAAGACCGACGAATCGCAGGGCAACGAGATCGCATGGATCGTTCCGAACGCACAGAAAAACCGAATGGAACCGATCCGGCTGACACTGCAGAACGGCGCCTGTACCGAAGTAGATTCGCCGCATGAAGGCGAGGAATTCGGCTACGTACTTTCCGGCCGTGTCCTCATTCATCTCGGGGACGAGTGCCATAAGGCGAAAAAAGGCGAAAGCTTTTACTACCCCGCCTCCTGTAACCACTATCTGGAAAACCCGGGCAAAACGCCCGCTGTCATTCTCTGGATCAGTTCACCGCCTTATTTTTAGATTTCCGCACCGCGTGATTTTCACGAAAAACGGTGCTCCAAAATAAACGACCCGAAAGGAGCATTTTACACATGAGTACCAAATTACTTGATCTGGTCAACATCACAAAATCGTACGACGGAGTTACCATTCTGGATGATCTGAATCTTTATATCCGTGAAAACGAATTTCTTACTCTCCTTGGCCCGAGCGGCTGCGGAAAAACAACGACTTTACGTATTCTCGGCGGTTTTGAGACGCCGGATACCGGAAAGGTTTTATTTAACGGACAGGATATCACCCAGCTTCCGCCGAACAAACGCCAGTTAAATACGGTGTTCCAGAAATATGCTCTTTTCACGCATATGACGATTGCGGAAAACATCGCTTTTGGGCTGAAAATCAAGGGAAAATCCAAAGCATATATCGACGACAAAATCAAATACGCCTTAAAACTCGTCAACCTCGAGGGATACGAGAACCGCTCCCCGGCGCTTCTCTCCGGCGGCCAGCAGCAGCGAATCGCTATTGCGCGCGCAATTGTCAACGAGCCGAAGGTTCTGCTTCTTGATGAGCCGCTCGGTGCGCTCGACTTAAAGCTTCGACAGGATATGCAGTACGAGCTGATCCGCCTGAAAAACGAGCTTGGCATCACTTTCGTCTATGTTACCCACGATCAGGAAGAAGCCCTTACGATGTCCGACACGATCGTTGTCATGAACCAGGGATATATCCAGCAGATCGGTACACCGGAGGATATTTACAATGAGCCGCAGAACGCATTCGTTGCAGACTTCATCGGCGACAGCAACATTCTTGACGGTATTATGATTGAGGACCGCCTCGTCGAGATTCTCGGCGCGAAATTCGAGTGCGTCGATGTCGGATTCGGCAAAAACAAGCCGGTCGATGTTGTAATCCGTCCGGAGGATATCGACCTCGTAAAACCGGAGGAAGGCACAATCCATGGACGTGTGACGCACCTGATCTTCAAAGGCGTCCACTACGAGATGGAAGTTGCCGTCAACGGCTTCGAACTTCTCGTTCACTCCACCGATCTGTTCCCGGTCGGACAGGAAGTCGGCATTCACGTCGATCCGTTTGATATCCAGATTATGAACAAACCGGAATCCGAAGATGAGGAGGCGGCAGCCATTGAAGAGTAATAAATTAAAGAAATGGCTGGCAGCACCGTATGCCGTCTGGGCTGCCGGTTTCATCATCATCCCGCTGATCCTGATTCTCTACTATGCGTTCACCGGGGAAGAAGGCGGCTTTACCCTTTCGAATTTCGCCTACGTTGCGACGAAGGAAAACATCAAGGCACTCGGCCTGGCGCTGTGGCTGTCGCTTCTTAGCACCGCGCTCTGTCTTTTGCTTGCCTATCCGCTTGCCATGATTCTGGCAAACCGGAATGTCAATCAGACCAGCTTTATTGTGCTGATCTTCATTCTCCCGATGTGGATGAATTTTCTGCTCCGTACGCTTGCATGGCAGACACTGCTTGAGAAAAACGGCGTCATCAACAGCATCCTCGCGTTTTTCCATCTGCCCGGCATTTCCATCATCAATACGCCGGGAGCGATCATTCTCGGTATGGTGTATAACTTCCTGCCGTTTATGGTTCTGCCGATCTACAATGTTCTGATTAAGATCGACCGTGATGTCATCAACGCAGCAAGGGACCTCGGAGCAAACAGTGTGCAGACGTTTCTGAAAGTAACGCTGCCGCTCACCACGCCGGGTATCGTAAGCGGTATTACCATGGTATTCATCCCGGCGCTTACAACCTTTGTTATTTCCGACCTGCTCGGCGGAAGCAAGATCCTTCTGATCGGAAACGTCATCGAGCAGGAGTTCAAACAGACCAACAACTGGAATGCCGGAAGTGCACTCTCCACAGTCCTGATGATCTTCATCATCCTGTCGATGGTTCTGATGAACAAATACGATAAAGACGGGGAGGGAACGGCATTTTGAGAAAGAAACTGGAAAAAATTTACATGGCGCTCATTTTTATTCTTCTGTATGCGCCGATTGTCACCCTTGTGGTGCTCTCCTTTAACGCTTCAAAAACGCGTGCCAAATGGGGCGGCTTCACCCTGCACTGGTACCGCTCACTGTTTGCCAATACAGAGATCATGAATGCGCTGTATACGACACTGATCATCGCGCTTCTTGCCTCTGCGATTGCGACTGTGCTTGGAACGCTTGCGTGCATCGGCATCAACAGCATGTCGAAAAAGAGCCGGACGGTTTTCATGGGCATCACCAATATTCCGATGCTGAACGGTGAGATCGTCATGGGTATCTCGCTGATGCTGCTCTTTATCATCTGCCGCATTCAGCTTGGATTCGGTACCATTCTGATGGCACATATTACGTTCAATGTTCCTTACGTTATCTTGAGCGTTATGCCGAAATTAAAGCAGACGAACAAATCGACGTACGAGGCAGCTCTCGATCTTGGTGCCTCTCCGCTGTATGCATTCTGGAAAGTTATCTTCCCGGACATCATGCCGGGCGTTGTTTCGGGCTTTCTGCTCTCCTTTACGATGTCCCTCGATGATTTCGTTATCACCTACTTCACCAAGGGACCGGGCGTTGATACGCTCTCCACAAAGATTTATGCCGAAGTCCGCAAGGGAATCAAGCCGGAGATGTACTCGCTCTCCACGATTCTTTTTGTCACCGTACTGCTTCTGCTGCTCCTTGTGAATGTGAATCCTTCTCCGAAGGAAGAAAAAGAGGAGGCAAAAGAGCGCGAGGCTATGGCGAAGAAGGGCATCCGTTTCCGCATCACGAAACGTGTGGTCTTCCGCCGGATTCTTCCGATCGTCATGGTGCTTGTCATCGGCGGCGGCGGTATTTACTACGGAAGCCAGAATGCTTCAGCCGGCGGCTCCCAGCAGCTGATTGTGTACAACTGGGGCGAATATATGGATTCTGATGTCATCGATATCTTTGAGGAAGAAACCGGTATCCACGTTGTTTACGAGGAGTATGAGACGAACGAAATCATGTATCCGAAGATCAAATCCGGTGCGATTTCCTACGATCTTGTCTGCCCGTCCGACTATATGATTCAGAAGATGATCCAGAACGATCTGCTGCAGCCGATCAACTTTGACCATATTCCGAACGCTTCCAACATTGGAGATATGTACTACGAGACTTCCGAGCAGTTCGACCCGGGCAATCTCTACTCGATCCCGTACTGCTGGGGAACAGTTGGTATTCTGTACAACAAAAAAATGGTAACCGAGCCGATCGACTCCTGGTCTGTTCTGTGGGATACCAATTACCGCGACAGCATTCTGATGCAGGACAGCGTGCGCGATGCGTTTGCTGTTGCTTTAAAGGATCTGGGATACTCCTTAAACTCCACCAATATCAAGGAGCTGACGGAGGCGAAGGATCTGCTTGTGACACAGAAACCTCTCGTGCAGGCGTACGTTGTGGATCAGGTGCGTGACAAGATGATCGGAAATGAGGCGGCTATCGGCGTTATTTACTCCGGTGAAGCTATCTACACGAAGCGTGAAAACCCGGATCTGGAATACGTTGTTCCAAAAGAAGGCTCCAACGTCTGGATCGATTCCTGGTGCATTCCAAAAGATGCGCAGCATGTCGAGAACGCAGAGAAATTCCTGAATTTCCTCTGCCGGCCGGACATCGCACTGAAAAACTTTAAGTATATTACCTACTCTACGCCGAATGATGCGGCGCGTGAACTGATTGAGGATGACGATATCCGAAACAGTGAAATCGCCTTCCCAGATGAGGAAACGCTTGCACGGTGCGAAACCTTTACGTATCTTGGCGATGATGCCGATGAGGTTTACAACCAGCTGTGGCGTGAAGTAAAATCAAATTAAAGATCTGCTTTCGGGTAAAAAAAGATCCCGGTCAGGAATTCTTAGGAAAGATTCCTGCCGGGATTTTTCTGTTCTTACTGTTGCTCTCAAAAGTCTGTTTTAATCAAAATTGTGGTCAAAGCGCGGGGAAAGCGTTCCGTTTCCATGGAGCACTTCATCCAGCTTTACAAGCTCCTGCGGCGCCTCTGCAAGCGCTCTTTCGTACAGGTGGACAAGATTCCGTGTGCCCGCTTCGCATTCCTTCTGCGGCCTTCCAGGCATCACACGGCCGCTCATCGAATCGTAGCAGCCGACCAGTTTCATCGCTCCAAGAAGAAGGCTTCTTACCGCACTGCTGCGGCAGATCGTGATTCTCGTCCAGAGCTTCATGCCCTTCAGGCATTCGACAATTTCTGTTTCCCCGATTTCCGGAAAACAGCGGTGGATGACCTTGTTGCCGTCGGTGTGCGGGCAGATCGGCGATGCCGGACGGTATACGAGTGGATTGAGGCCGTCCTCCAGCATGAAGTACTGGTCAAGGCTCGTCTCAATCTTTGCATGGGAAATTCCAGTGTGATCCACAAATTTCCCGATATACGGATGACACGTCGAATCGAGAAGGTAATGGCAGGCAAAGCCTAACAGATACGCTTCCATCGCCTCTGACGGGCTCTGCTGATACTTTTTCACCTCATCCTCGAACAGAACGGAAGCCGTCTGCTCATGCAGAAACGTTCCGTAATCAGACACACGGTTTTTCGAGAACGGATGGTAATAAAAGAAGATATCCGGCCCGTGCAGTCCGATCAGATACAATTTTTTGTTTTCTCGAATGATCTTTTTCAAATTTGCCGGAAGCTGTTCATAGACTTCTCTTCCGAACTTGTCGTGTGCGTACGTAGTAGGCATATCGGTATCTCCCTTCTTTTTTCTCCTGCCGGATCAGACATCCAGCTTGATCTGCATTTCCTCTTCCACTTCTGCGCGGAAGTCCTCCATCTTGACCGGACTGATCTCCGGCAGATTGTCGGTGGAATCGACGCCGAAGTTCCGCAGGAATTCTTCGGTCGTGCCGAACACAATCGGGCGGCCCGGCGCGTCGAGGCGGCCAAGCTCCTGCACCAGATTGTACTCCACCAGTTTGTTGACCGCGTGATCGCTCTTGACACCGCGGATCTTGTCGATCTCCTGCTTCGTGACCGGCTGCTTGTAGGCAATGATCGAGAGGGTCTCCATCATGACGTCGGTCAGAACCGCCTTCTTCGGCTGCATGGCGATGTTGACAAGATAATCATAATATTCCTGTTTCGTGCACATCTGATACGCATTTTCAAGCTCCACGATGTGGATGCCGCGGTCTTTCGTATTATATTTTTCCATCATATGGTTCAGAATCCTGCGGGTCGTCTCCGTGTCATGGCCGATCGCTTTTGCAATCCTTCCCAGCTCCACGGAATCTCCCATCGCAAAAAGGACTGCCTCGATGGCTGCTTCCGCCTCCTCGACCGAAGAGGGACGTCTTGCCTCACCCGGGGCAGTTTCTTTATTCCTGTTCTGTTCTTCCATCTGTCTTGTCCTCACTGTCTGTCTCATCTGTATACGGCACAACTACGGTGTCTTCATCCTCCAGGGATTCAATCAGAATATCCCCGAAAAGCTCCTCCTGGCTGATCCGGATTTTGCCGGTTTTCATCAGCTCCAGGATTGCAAGGAAGGTGACAATCACATGCACCTTGCCCGGCTGGGATTCCAAAAGGTCGCGGAAGCTGAAGCGGCGTTTTTTAACAGCAAACTGCTCGACATACGTCATCTTGTCCGGCAGGCTGACCTCTTCTTTTTCGATCTTTCCGAACTTGCTTCGGATCGGGTCGATCTTGTCCTCTTGGCGCTTTAAAATCATTTTATAGATCGTATGGAGCTTCGCGAGAGAAATCTGCGAAAGGAGCTCGGAGGTGTCGACCGGCGTCCTGTACTCCAGCACTTCTCTTGGAAGCGTCGATTCCTTGTACACGGAACGGCTCGCCTCGTTCATGCGGTCACGCAGCTCGTACGACATGTACTTGTACATTTTGTACTCTAAAAGCTGCTGCACCAGCTCGGCTCTCGGGTCCTCTTCCTCGCCTTCCTCATTCACTTCTTTCGGAAGCAACATGCGGCATTTGATATCCAGAAGCGTCGCCGCCATGACCATGAACTCGCTCATGATGTCGAGGTCTTCCCGCTCCATCTGATGAATGTATTCCAGATACTGGTCCGTAATCTCTACAATGGGGATATCGTAAATATCTATTTTATTTTTATCGATCAGGTGAAGAAGAAGGTCCAGCGGTCCTTCAAACACCGGAAGCTTTACTGGTATCGCCATGTGCTCTGTTCTCCCTTACGTTTTCCCGATATCTGTAATAATCAATTCTCTTCTGTTCCAGATGCGGACCGGAATGGTATGTTCGCCCGTTCCTGCACTGATGATCTGGCAGGTGCCGCCCGTCAGGAACAGCCCGCGGCAGTTTTTCGAAAAAAGGCGGAAATCCGGCGTCACAAGCCCCCGGTGCGCGCCAAGGCCCACCACGCCGCCGTGATAATGGCCGGAAAGCGTCAGATCGGCTCCATATGATGCATAGGAGCTGCGGTAGGCAGGGTGATGCGCCAGCAGAATGCCGTAGCGCGCCGGATCCGGTTTTCCAAGGTGGTCCATCAGTTCCGAAACCGGCAGCGGTCCGCGGTAAAAGCGGTTGTAATAGGTGCGGTCCATGGCATAGCCGTAGATCCGGACCGGACAGCCGCTGATGGTAAGATCCGCCGTCTCATTTTCCAGATAGCAGATTCCTGCCTTTTTCAGGCGCTCCCGGAGCTTTTCATACAGATCGCCGTACTGTTCCGGGTACAGCTTCAGACGGTATTCGTGGTTTCCGCAGCCATAGATCACCTGGTATTCCTCCGCAAGACGTTCCGCGAAACTCAGACCCGGGTCGAGGTTCTCCCCCGGCTTTGCCACAATCTGGTCCCCGCCGATGATGACAAGATCCGGAGCCGCCTCATCGATGACTGCCTTTAACACCGTGTTGTCCGGGCCGAACTCCATATTGTGGAGATCACTGATAAACGCCAGACGAAAACCGTTTCCTTCCGGAAATTTTCCGTTTGACGAAAGTTTGTAATAGGTCGTTGTAAATTTTCTCATACCGTTCATTATACTTGATTTTTCGGTGTATGACAACCCGTTTTCCCTGCTGTTTATAAGCCCAGTGCCTGTTTTGCCAGCTGATCGGCTTTTTCATTGTAGGTGACGCCGGTGTGGCCCTTTACTTTGCAGAAGCGGATCGCAACTTTGGCCGATGCCAGATCGTAAAAATTCCGATAATCGATGGTTCCCTGTTTTTTCGCCTGCCATTCTCTCGTACACCAGCTTGCGATTCCCTGGTAATCGTGATAGATGGCCAGCTCCGGAATATCATGTGTCAGGCAGTAAGCCATGGCCAGCTCTGCGCCCTTGATCTCGCCTGCCACATTCCGCATGGAGACGAGATCCGGGTCGCTGTATTCTTCTGCAAGATTCAGCTCTTTTCCGTCCAAAAAGAGGACCACACCGCAGGAGAACTTTCCGAGCACATGCTGATAGCTTCCATCTACGTATGCGACGGCGCTCCTGCCGACACCGGCGTATTCCGGGTCTTCGCATGGTTTTTCCGCCAGAATCAGGTGTTCCCAGTCCCAAGAAGAAGGATCGGGTGCTGCCGTGCTCTGTACTGCCTTTCGTTCCGGGGCAGCAAAATACGTTCCTTTTGTTTCCCGCAGCAATGGTTCCGGCATTTTACCGCCGCCCAGAAAGGCCTCTGCCTCCTCCAGACGCTCAAATCCCTTGTAAATTGCGCCAGGATAACCGTGTACCTGCGCTTTGCACGCATCCCATGTCCGGTAGATGCCCGGAACCTTTCCCTGTTTTACCGCATAGTAATTTTTCTTTGCCATGTTTTTCTCCTTTTCGCGCATGATACTCCGGCTTTATGCCGTCCCAAGAAAATATTGTTTCATCGTACATCCGAACAGATCCCACATGCCGGCTCTTGCCACGTCTGCTCCATATAAAATCGCAACGGAACCAAGTTCCTCACCGTCTGCTTTGTAAACAACTCTTCCGGCACACTCGCCTTTCTGGATAGGGGCCTGCACCTCTTCCGGCAGTTCCATCGTTTTTTCCACTTCACCAATCACCGTCCCGCCCGTCGTAAGATAGCGGAATTCTTCCGCATATTCCAGTTCTGCCGTATCCTGCTTTCCGTAAACAACCGAAAGTTCCGGCAGGGGATCGCGTTCCCGGTCTATGTAGATGCTGCAGGACGAAAACCCATACTGGAACAGTGACGCTGCATCTGCAAACCGCACCTTGTAGTCCGGTGCTCCCATCACGACTGCCAGCATCGTCAGATCATTTTTCTTCGCCACTGCCGAGACGCAGTACTTCGCCTTCGAGGTGCTTCCTGTTTTCAGTCCCACACAGCCCTCATATCCGCGGATCAGCTTATTTGTATTGGTGAGGGTGAATGGTTTGCTTCCCTTCTGTGTGACATGCGTAATCTCTTCCATCCATATAGAGGAATAGTTCAGGATCTGCGGAAAGCGCTCGATCAGCTCCCGAGACATTTTCGCCACATCTGCCGCTGTCGTGTAATGGCCGTCGGAATCCGTGAGGCCGCAGCAGTCCTCAAACTTCGTGTCGTTCATGCCGAGTTCTTTTGCTTTCTGGTTCATCCGGCTGACGAACTCGCTTTCTGTCCCCGCAATATGCTCTGCCATCGCTACAGATGCATCGTTTCCCGAAGCAACGACAATACACTTGATCATCGTCTCAACGGTCTGCTTTTCGCCCTCTTCCAGAAAGACCTGGGACCCGCCCATACTTCTGGCGTGCGCACTCGTCGTCACTTCGTCGGTCAGCTGGAGCGTCCCTTTTTCGAGCTCTTCAAAAATCAGCAGCAGCGTCATGATTTTTGTGATGCTCGCCGGGCTTCGCTGTTCCGACGCATTTTTCTCGTACAGAACAGTTCCGGTCTGTGCCTCCATCAAAAGAACAGACGGCGAAGCCAGCCCAAGGTCCGTTGTCATCTCCGGTGCTGTCTCCTCCGTCTCTTCTGTTTTCTGTTCCGTTGTTTCGTTCTGCTGCTTGTCGGAAGATTCTCCATTCTGCTCTGCCGCCGTCACTTTCAAGGGCGCTGTAAGAAGCGCCAGGATCATCAGCAGGCTCCAGACGATATTTCGTGTTCTTCTCTTCATATTCCCCCGAAACATCTGCTCTTTCTTCCCTACAGGCTATGCAGACGACCGCAGAACTATGCTGTCTGTTCCGTTTACAGCAGCGGTGCCAGAAACTTCAGCGCACCGCGGAGTGCACGGACTGCAAAATTTTTCTTTCGGCAGTAGTCCATATTGATCTGCTCACACTGTTCAAACGTGGTCAGCGCATCCTCTTTTACCTGGGCAACCGCACTGCTGCCGTACATCCAGACACCGCACTCAAAATGCAGGTACATGCTCCGGTAATCCATGTTGATCGTTCCGACCGTCGCAACTTCATCATCACAGACAAAGCTCTTGGAATGGATAAAGCCCGGCGTATACTGGTAAATCTGAACGCCGGATTCCAGCAGGATCTCGTAATTGGCCTGCGTCAGAATATAGACAATCTTCTTATCCGGGATGCCCGGCGTTACAATCCGCACATCGACTCCGCGCTTTGCCGCCATGCAGAGAGCGGTCAGCGTCTCGTTGTCCGGAATCAGATACGGGGTAAAAATATAAAGATATTTTTTCGCCTGTGAAATAATGTTCAGATAAACATGCTCGCCTACTGTCTCTCCATCCAGCGGGGAATCGCCGTACGGCTGCACAAAACCGTCTTTTTTAAACGCTTCCTCGTGATAGATCTCCGGCCGGTATGATTCGAAATTGCATTCCATACCGGTGATTGTGCTCCACATCTGCAGAAACATCACCGTAAAACTCCATACCGCCTCACCATGCAGACAGATTCCGGAATCCTTCCAGTGGCCGAACCGCTCCTTGCGGTTAATGTATTCGTCCGCAAGATTAATGCCGCCCGTGAAAGCCGTATGACCGTCGATCACGGCAATTTTCCGGTGGTCACGGTTATTTAAAATGACATTCAGCACCGGTCGGAACTGATTGAACGCCGCACACTTGATGCCCATCTGCTGCAGCGATTTATAATACTGATACGGCAGTGTCGTCACGCAGCCGAAATCATCGTAAATCACCCGCACATCCACACCGGCGGCCGCTTTTTCCTTCAGAATCTCCAGCACCGTATCCCACAGATACCCCTCGCTGATGATGAAATATTCCATAAAAATGTAGTGTTCTGCCTTTTTGAGTTCCTCAATAAAGTGCTCAAACCATACATCTCCCAGCGGGTAATACTCTGTTTCTGTGTTTACATAAACAGGATAATGCGCATAATTGGTCAGATAGGAAGACTGCCCCGCTGCCAGGATATTTTCTTCCTCGAGCTTTTTACGCGTCTCTTCTTCCTCTCCAAGAACGCCTCCCTGCGAAAGCAGAACTGTATCGTAATGTGTACGGAATTTTCTTGCCACACTGGAATGGCCGAGAATGCCGTACAGGCAGATTCCGGTTACCGGAAGCGCCAGGATACAGACTGCCCACATCAGTTTGTAGCCGGGATTCATTTTCGGATTATTGATAATCGAAAGCACTGCAATCAGGGAAAGGATCGTGACCGCATAGTTGATGTAGACAGATTTTTCATTGAGCTGCATCATAATTCCGGCCAGCCAGCAAAATTCCAGAAGAAGTGCAACACCGATAATGACCATACGGCTGGTAAGCAGCTTCAGAATCTTTTTCACGATACGAAACAGCTTGTTTGCTATTTTGTACAAAATTCTCATTTGTCACCGCCTTGCTGTTTTGTCAAAACCTGCGACTTTAAGTTACAAGTATAAAAATCCCCGGCAAAACAGATCGCCGGGGATTTTTTGCACATTAATTATACTTACGTTTTCTGGCAGCTTCAGATTTCTTTTTACGACGAACACTTGGTTTCTCGTAATGCTCTCTTTTACGAATCTCCTGCTGAATGCCAGCTTTTGCACAGCTACGCTTAAATCTGCGTAAAGCGCTGTCCAACGTTTCGTTTTCTTTAACGATTACATTTGACATAGTCTCACACCTAACCTCCCTCCAGTTGTAGATTGTGCATAATACAACTGTATGGGTATTTTTTGCACTGTTCTTATTATACCAGAAAAATCTCGTACGTCAACAAGTTTTTTCATTTTTTTGCAAAATTTTTCCCTGCCGCCTGCCTGGCTCCTTTTTCTGCCCTGCAGGCGGCAGGATTTTGTGCTGTTTTTCCTGCTTATTGTTATGCGATCTGGCCTTCCAGTACCTCGGCAGCTTTTGCAACTGCTTCGTCGATCTTCTCCGGATTCTTTCCGCCGGCCTGTGCCATGTTCGGACGTCCACCGCCGCCGCCGCCGACAACGGCTGCCACTTCTTTGATCAGTTTTCCGGCATGTGCACCTTTCTTCATCGCATCATCGGTTACCATGGCAAGAAGGCTTACTTTGCCGTCCTTTGCAGATGCCAGAACAACAACGCCGCTTCCCAGTTTTTCTTTCAGCTGGTCGCCAAGGTCACGCAGTCCGTTCATATCGACATCCGGTACGGATGCAGCGAGAAGTTTTACACCTTTGACTTCGGTTACTTTATCCATAACATCGCCGAGCGCTTCTTTTGCCAGTTTGCTCTTTAAGGACTCATTCTCTGCCTGGAGTGCTTTTGCCTCTGCCTGCAGATGAGCGATCTTCTCGAGGAGATCCGCCGGTGTTGTCTTTAAGAGAGCTGCTGCCTCATGCATTTTCTCTTCCTGTGCTTTATAGTATGCAGTAACAGACGGTCCGGTCAGAGCTTCGATTCTGCGGACACCTGCTGCAACGCCTGCCTCAGAAACAAGTTTGAACAGTCCAATTTCAGCGGTATTCTTTACATGGGTACCACCGCAAAGCTCTTTGGAGAAGTCTCCCATGGAAACGACACGTACTTTGTCGCCGTATTTCTCACCGAACAGAGCCATCGCGCCGGATTTCTTCGCTTCCTCAGTATCCATGATGTCGGTTACAACCGGGATCTGCTCCTGAATCTTTTCATTTACCAGATTCTCAACTTTTTCCAGTTCTTCCGGTGTCATAGCCTGGAAGTGGGCAAAGTCGAAACGGAGTCTGGTCGGGGTTACGAGAGAACCTTTCTGCTCTACGTGTGCACCGAGAACAGTCTTTAATGCCTTCTGCAGAAGGTGTGTTGCGCTGTGGTTCTTCTCGGTATTTTTTCTTGCCTCTTCGTTGACCTGAAGCGTAACTTTCTCGCCGTTTGAAATCATACCGGATTTCATGACACCGACGTGGCCGTATTTTCCGCCGCGGAGTTTGATGGTATCTTCTACTTCGAATACACCATTTGCTCCTTTGATGATACCGCAGTCGCCTTCCTGACCGCCCATGGTAGCGTAGAACGGAGTTTTCTCTACGAAAATGGTTCCCTTCTGGCCTTCCATCAGAGATTCTGCAATCTCAGTCTCTGTCGTCAGAACGGTTACTTTGGAGGTATCCTCCAGATGATCGTATCCGGTAAACTCAGTTGTTACGGACGGGTCGATCTCATCGTAAACGGTTGCATCAGCACCCATGTAGTTTGTTACTTCACGGCTCGATCTTGCACGCTCTCTCTGCTCTTCCATTGCTGCATGGAAACCGTCCTCGTCGATGCCGTAGCCCTTCTCCTCGAGGATCTCTTTGGTCAGATCCAGCGGGAATCCGTAGGTATCGTACAGTTTGAATGCATCCTGTCCGTCCAGAACTTTTTTGCCTTCGCTCTGCATTTTTTCTTCGAACTCGGAGAGGATATGAAGTCCCTGGTCGATGGTTTTGTTGAACTGGGTCTCCTCGTTGTTCAGAACGTTGAAGATGAAATCTTTTTTCTCTTCAAGTTCCGGATATCCGTCTTTGGAGCCTTCGATTACGCTTGCGGAAAGGCGGGCAAGGAACAGTCCGTCAATGCCAAGCAGACGGCCATGACGTGCTGCACGGCGGATCAGACGGCGCAGTACGTAGCCTCTTCCTTCGTTGGTCGGCATGATTCCATCGGAAATCATGAATGTTGCGGAACGGATATGGTCTGTGATAAGGCGGATGGAAACATCGGTCTCATGATCTTTATCATACTCTTTTCCGGAGATTTCGCATACTTTGTTGCGGAGTGCCTGAATGGTGTCGACATCGAAGATGGAATCTACATCCTGTACAACAACGGCCAGACGCTCAAGTCCCATACCGGTATCGATGTTCTTCTGGATCAGGTCGGTGTAGTGGCCCTCGCCGTCGTTGTTGAACTGGCTGAATACGTTGTTCCATACTTCCATGTAACGGTCACACTCGCAGCCAACGGTACATCCCGGTTTGCCGCAGCCGTATTTTTCTCCGCGGTCATAATAAATCTCAGAACACGGACCGCACGGACCTGCGCCATGCTCCCAGAAGTTGTCCTCTTTTCCAAAACGGAAAATACGGTCTGCCGGGATGCCGATCTCTTTGTTCCAGATATCAAATGCTTCATCATCGTCCTGATAGATGGATGGGTACAGACGATTCGGATCGAGCCCTACTACCTGTGTTAAAAACTCCCAGGACCATGCGATTGCTTCGTGTTTGAAATAATCACCGAAGGAAAAGTTTCCGAGCATCTCAAAGAAGGTGCCGTGACGGGCTGTTTTTCCTACATTTTCAATATCGCCGGTACGGATACATTTCTGACATGTTGTTACTCTTCTTCTCGGCGGAATCTCTGCGCCTGTGAAGTAAGGTTTCAGCGGAGCCATACCGGAGTTGATCAGTAAAAGACTTTTATCGTTGTGTGGAATCAACGAAAAACTCTTCATAGCAAGATGTCCTTTGCTCTCGAAGAACTCAAGAAACATCTTTCGTAATTCGTTTACGCCATATTTTTCCATGACTGTTTGTCCTCCAAATAATTCAGTGTGTCCCGGAATTTCTTCCGGGAATCCATTCTTTTATAATAGCACACTTAATTATTTAACGCAAATTTTTTTGAAATTCTTCTTTCCTTTTTTCAGAACGATACCGTCCTCGCCGAAGGCTGCTTTTTCTACGGCATATTTCGGATCTGTGATTTTCTCACCGTCTACGGATACACCGCCCTGCTCTACGGCACGGCGTCCTTCGTTTCTGGTCTTTGCAAGCTCTGCTTTGACAAGAAGGGTTACGATATCGATTTTATCGTCCGTGAAATCCTCTGCAGAAAGTTCACTGGTCGGCATATGCTCGGAGCTTCCGGTAGAGAATACGGCACGTGCGCCTTCCTGCGCTTTCTTTGCTTCTTCCTCGCCGTGTACCATGGAGGTCAGCTCATAGGCCAGGATCTCTTTTGCCTCGTTCAGCTTGCTTCCTTCCCAGGAATCCATCTCGTCGATCTGCTCCAGCGGCAGGAAGGTCAGCATACGGATACATTTTAAGACATCGGCATCGTCCACGTTTCTCCAGTACTGGTAGAAATCGAACGGGCTGGTCTTGTTCGGGTCAAGCCATACAGCGTTTCCTGCGGTTTTACCCATCTTCTTGCCCTGAGAGTCGGTCAGAAGGGTGATGGTCATTGCATAGGCATCTTTTCCAAGTTTACGGCGGATCAGTTCGGTTCCTCCCAGCATGTTGGACCACTGGTCATCGCCGCCGAACTGCATATTGCAGCCGTATTTCTGGAACATGTGATAGAAGTCGTAGCTCTGCATAATCATGTAGTTGAACTCCAGGAAGGAAAGACCTTTTTCCATACGCTGTTTGTAGCACTCTGCACGGAGCATGTTGTTGACGCTGAAGCATGCACCTACCTCACGGAGCAGTTCTACATAGTTCAGGTTCAGCAGCCAGTCTGCGTTGTTGAGCATCATAGCTTTTCCCTCGCCGAACTCGATGAAACGCTCCATCTGACGTTTGAAGCACTCTGCGTTGTGGTCGATCTCCTCGCGGGTCAGCATTTTTCTCATATCGGTTCTTCCGGACGGGTCACCGATCATGGTGGTGCCGCCGCCGATCAGGGCGATCGGTTTGTTTCCTGCCATCTGCATCCGTTTCATCAGGGTCAGTGCCATGAAGTGACCTGCGGTCAGACTGTCTGCGGTGCAGTCGAATCCGATATAGAACGTTGCTTTTCCATTGTTTACTAGGTCTCTGATTTCATCTTCGTCGGTTACCTGTGCCAGAAGGCCTCTGGCGATCAGTTCGTCATAAATCTGCATTTTGTTTTTCTCCTTTTTTCGGTTGACTTTCGGGTATGTGTTACCGTCTGGGACCAAAGTTTTTTATACAAAAAGACTCCCGTCCTTTCCGATTCAAAGGACGAGAGCCCGTATCTCCCGTGTTACCACCTTACTTCACAGCTGTCTCACGGCAACTGCCTTTGTCGGTATCCAAAATCTCTGAATACCCTGACGCTGTAACGTTCGTCTCTTACGTCGCAGCCTACTAAAAACGTGCATCATAGTTCTTCTGCCGCCCGTTTTATTCGGTGCGCAACTCCAGGATGTATTCGAATCGTACAGAACCTGCATGCGCCTCTCATCTGCCGGCTGCTTTCTGTCCGCGTTTTGTACGTCTACTTGTTCCCTTCCAAGCCTTTTTCCATGTTCCATAGTATAAACGGTGATTCGAAATCTGTCAAGACTTCTGCTTTCCGTTTTTTCATCTATTTTTAATATCCGCGGTCCTGATCCATCATATACAGGAGTGCGTTGCAGATGCACGCCGCGATATTGCTGCCGCCTTTTCGTCCGCGTGCCACGATATACGGGATATTGGTCTGCATAATCAGTTCTTTGGACTGTACCACATTGACAAAGCCGACCGGAACTCCGATGATCAGCGCCGGTTTTATTTTTCCTTCCCCGATCAGTTCATAGAGGCGGACCAGTGCCGTCGGCGCATTTCCAACCGCAATAATCAGCTTTTTATCCAGCTCCGCCGCTTTTTCCATGCAGGCTGCCGCGCGGGTGCTTCCGGTTTCTTTTGCTCTTGCCGCAACATCTTCGTCTGACATAAAGCAGAGCGCTTCACCGCCGTGGCGCGCAAGCACCTTTTTGTTGATGCCGGATCTTGCCATCTGCGTATCCGTCACAATGCAGGCTCCCTCCCGGATCGCCTCGATGCCTTTTGCCACCGCATGCTCCGAAAAGCAGAGATTATCCGCATAATCAAAATCCGCACTTGTGTGGATACAACGCTTTACAACCAGTTCCTGATCCTCTGGAAACGTTCTTCCGTTTAATTCTTCCGTGATAATTTCAAAGCTTCTCTTTTCAATCTCGTGCGGGCTTACCTGCTCCAGTTCTATCTTCATCTTTATGCCCCTTCTTCCAGAATTTGATAAATCTTCTTCATGTCGAGATGCTCGCGCAGCGCATCTGCGAGAATATCGTACTGTGTCTCTTTGAATGTCTGGTAATCGACACCGTGAATCTGCTCCATGGCAATTCCCTTATTCTTTGCAAGTGCTTCCACGATCCGCTCGGCAACTTCTTCTTTGTCGAAAATGCCGTGCACATACGTACCGTACACAGTTCCTTTCTGTGCACCGTCCAGCTTATCCGAATCAGCACGGTTCTGATCATCGATGAACGTGAATGCTTCTGTTCCTTCTTTCCGCACTGTTTCTCCCATATGGATTTCATAGCCCTCGATCCGGGTTCCCTCGATCCCGGCAAGAACGCCTTCTGTTTTTCCAAAAGCGCCCTCCGCGCGGGTTCTCGTCTTCTCACCGGCAAATACGGTATCCATCGGCAGGAGTCCCATTCCTTTGATCGTTCCGCCGGCTTCGACATGCAGCGGATCGCTCAGCGTATCTCCGAGCATCTGGAAGCCGCCACAGACACCGAAAATTACTTTTCCGGCCGCAGCCGCCTTCAGTACGGCCGCTTCCAGACCATTCTGACGCATCCAGAGCAGATCCTCCATCGTGTTTTTCGTTCCCGGAAGCAGAATCATATCCGGATTTTTCAGTTCAGAGACAGAGCTTACGTAGCGGAGTGATACGCCTTCGATCCGCTCGAACGGGTTGAAATCGGTGAAGTTTGAAATACGCGGAAGACGGATGACCGCAAGGTCAATGAGACCGATCTCCTCTTTTCTGGTGAATCGCTCGGTCAGACTGTCCTCGTCTTCCACTTCGATGTGGAGATACGGCGCCACGCCGACCACCGGGATGTGTGTTTTTTCTTCCAGCATCACAACGCCCGGGTCCAGGATGGTTTTGTCCCCGCGGAATTTGTTGATAATCAGACCCTTGATGCGGTCGCGCTCATCTGGCTCTAAAAGCTCTACGGTACCGTAAAGCTGAGCAAAAACGCCGCCGCGGTCAATATCTCCGACGAGGAGCACCGGTGCATCCACAAGCTTTGCCATTCCCATATTGACGATATCATCGGCTTTCAGGTTGATCTCCGCCGGACTTCCGGCTCCCTCGATCACAATGATATCATACTGTTCTTCCAGTGCATGGTACGCTTTCATGATGTCCGGGATCAGCTCTTTTTTGTGGGAAAAATATTCCCGCGCACTCATGTTTCCCAGTACCTCACCGTTTACAATCACCTGCGAACCGGTGTCATTCGTCGGCTTTAACAGAATCGGGTTCATCAAAACGGACGGTTCGATCCCGGCCGCTTCCGCCTGCATGACCTGTGCACGTCCCATCTCAAGGCCTTCTCTCGTAATAAACGAATTCAGCGCCATATTCTGTGATTTGAACGGCGCCACACGGTATCCGTCCTGATGGAAAATCCGGCATAAGCCCGCCGCAAGCAGACTTTTTCCCGCATTTGACATCGTTCCCTGTATCATAATTACTTTCGCCATCGTTTTTCCTCCTAAAACCACTGCAGAATCTGTGAAACGGCTTCTGTCAGAATCTGGTTTTCTTCATGTGTGCGTACGGCTGCACGGTAATATCCGTCGGCAAGGCCCGGGTAGTTGGAACAGTCGCGGATCAGAATGCCGCCTTTTTCCAGCCGTGCGGCAAGTCCTTTCGGTCCCTCAAAGAACAGATAATTTGCACAGGAATCCCATACGGTAAGACCTGCTTTTTCCAGTTCTGCTTTCATCCAGGCGCGTTCTTTTCCGATCAGTTCCCGTGCTTCTTTGACGTAAGCATCCTCGTTCAGGGCGGCAAGGCCTGCCATCTGCGCCGGAATCGAAACATTCCACGACTGCATGCTGCGGCTGATCCGATCCAGCAGATCCTCGTCGCTGCAGAGCAGATAGCCAAGACGCAGGCCCGGCATTGCGTAAATCTTTGTGAACGCACGCAGAATCAGCAGATTCGGATATTCGTCCAGTTTTCCCTGCATCGTCACTTTTTCCGGCTCCGGCAGAAATTCTATGAAACACTCATCCAGCACCAGATAGATGTTACGCTCCCGGCAGTTATCCAGGATCTTTAAAAGAAGCTCCTGCGGAATCGTAAGGCCGGTTGGATTATTTGGATTACATAAAAAGACAAGATCCAGATCGTCGGTCAGATCATCGCAGAAATCGTCCTGTAAAAGAAAGCCTTTTTCCTTTTGCAGCGGATACATACGGATAAAACACCCTGCCGCTGAAAGTGCTGCTTCATACTCTGCAAATCCCGGCGCTGCAATCAGCGCTTTTTTCGGGCGGAGAGCCTGTGTCAGGGCAAAAATAAGCTCCGCGGCGCCGTTTGCAAACAGGATATTTTCTTCTGGAAGCTGCTCCTTTTCCGACAGTGCCCGGGTCAGGTCCCGGCACAGTGCGTCAGGATACTGTTCCACCGATTCCGCGCTCTTTCTCACCGCCTCTTTCACACTTTCCGGAGCTCCAAGAGGATTGACATTCACAGAAAAATCGACTCTGCATTTTTTCGTGTAAATGTCTCCTCCATGTGGATTTTGTCTCATACCATATGCCTTCCTTTCTCTTTTCCGTTGTGTTTCTATCTTCTCTTTTTACAGAAATAAAAAGATCGCGCGGATTCCCGCAAAGAACACCAGTCCGAGGAACGAGGTCAGATACATCAGATGATTTGCTCTTTTGATATCTTCCGCCTCGACCGGGCGGATGTCATCGCCGATCGTTGGTTTCTTTACGACTTTGCCGAAATACACGGCATCTCCGGCAAGCTGTACTTCCAGCGCCCCTGCCATAACTGCTTCTGTCTGCGCAGAATTTGGGCTGGCGTGGCAGTAACGGTCGCGTTTGTAAATTTTTTCTGCATTTTTCCAGTTCATGCGCTCGCATGCAGACGCAAGAATCATCAGCCATGCGCTGATTCTCGCCGGTATGTAATTGACGATATCGTCCAGCTTTGCCGCACACCGTCCAAAATACAGATATTTGTCATTTTTGTATCCCACCATGGAATCCATGGTATTGATGGACTTATACAGAAAGCCCAATGCCGGTCCGCCGATGGCAAGAAAGAGGAGCGGTGCAATGACACCGTCCGACGTATTCTCCGCGATCGTTTCCACGGCAGCTTTCGTCACTCCTGTTTCCGAAAGATTTTCCGTATCACGTCCTACGATCATGGAAACCGCATAGCGCGCCCCCGGAAGATCGTTTTCTTTTAATTTCTGATAGACCTTCATGCTCTCATCCTTCAGGCATTTCGTTGCCGGAATCTGCCAGCACCAGAGAACCTCCAGAAGGAAGCCGATGACCGGATGAATTTTAAATGCCGCAAAGAGCAGCAGTGCCGGAACACCGTATCCCGCCAGACAGACGAGGATCACGAGAAAAACTCCTCCGGCAAGCTCTCCCTTTGGCGTTTTCGGAAATACCTTCCGCAGCCATTTTTCCAGCAGGGCAATGAGATTTCCGATCACACGGATCGGATGGTACAAAAAGGAGGGATCTCCAAGCAGCAGGTCCAATCCATAGCCCACAATCAGGGCTGCTAATGCTGTTTTCATCTTGTTTTCTCCTGTTCTTTCCGGTAAGAGACACACTGCTCCAGAAATTCCAGTGCGAGGTGCGGACTTGCCATATAGTAAAGATGCGGGAATCCCGCCATCATCCGTTTTGTCGCATGAATGCATTCCCAGTTCCGCTTCCGCAGCGGTTTTGCCGCATGCCATGCACTTCCGCAGTCTGTGCTGTCAAAGTAATGGAACTCATGGCCGCGCACCGGATTTCCGCCGTTCCGAAAGGTATCCTTCGTGTTTGGCGTGAGGGTGATATAGCCGAATCTTCCCAGCTTTTTTGTCCGGTAAACATTTCCCGGAACAGCCTGTACCATAGGATACACATTTCCATCCATATCCTCCATGGATTCTGACAGGTACATATAACCGCCGCATTCTGCAAGAACCGGCATTCCCTGACGGATGTTATCGCGGATCTTCGTTCTCATGGTCTGGTTTTCCGAAAGCTCTTCTGCGTGCAGCTCCGGGTAGCCGCCGCAGAACAGAAATCCGTCTGTATTCTTTGGCGGCTCCGCATCGGAAAGCGGCGAAAAATATTCGATTTTGGCTCCAAGCGACGCGAGAAGCTCCAGATTATCCCGATAAAAGAAACAGAATGCTTCATCCTTTGCAACGGCAAGAATCGGCTTCGCAGCACGCACCTTGGCGGCTGCTTCGCTTTCTGTCACCTTACGCAGGACTTCCGGCATTTTTCCCGAGAGCTCTTCTGCCCCTTCTGCAATCGCAAGAATTTTTTCAAAATCCAGTGTCTTCTGCAGTGTTTCTGCAAGCAGATTGACCTGCTCCTGCAGATTTTCCACCTCATCCGGCATCACAAGGCCGAGGTGGCGGCTTTCTAAGTGGCATTCCTTCAGTTCCGGCACAAAGCCGACACAGGAAATGCCAAGTTCTTTTTCCGCCATCGGCGCGATCTCCCGGTACAGCATCTCTGACATCCGGTTAAAGATTACACCGGCGATCCGGCTGTCCTCTTTGTACTGCAGGTATCCCTTGATAAAGGCAAGCGCTGAAACGCTCATGCCTTTGGCATCGACAACCAGAAGAACCGGCGTTTTTGTCATACCGGCGAGATCGTAGGCGCTGCCTTTGGTAGAAATTCCGCCAAGACCGTCGTAATACCCCATAACGCCTTCCAATACGGAAATGTCATGACCCGCTGCATGTTTGCAGAACAGATACTGTGTTGTTTCTTCCTCTGTGAAAAACGGATCCAGATTACACGACGGGGCGCCGATTACCTGTTCGTGAAACATCGGATCGATATAATCCGGGCCGCATTTAAACGCTGCGGGCTGCTTTCCCATCTGCTGCAGTGCACGGAGCAGTCCGCAGGTGATCATCGTTTTCCCGCTTCCGCTCCTTCCTGCTGCCAGCATGATTCTTGGTGCTTTCATTCTTTGGCACCTCCCTGGGCTGTAAAGATATAAACCGGATTCTGGGCAATCATCAGATGGCTTCTTCCGGCCTTTTTCGCATTGGAAGCCTGCAGGCAGACGATTTCCGGCTCTTCAAACGCAAGTTTTTTGAAACACGATGCTGCCTCCGCTAATGTTTCCACGGTTACTGTATTTAATACCACGCGGATGTTCGGATTCTTCCGCAGGAGCAGTTCCAGAATCTCTTTTAAGTTTCCGGCAGACCCGCCGATAAATGCATGCGTCGGAACCGGGAGTGCTTCGAGTGCTTCCGGTGCAGTTCCCTCAATAATTTCCAGATGATCCACTGCAAATTTCTTTTTATTTTCCTGCAGAAGTGCAACGGCTGCCGGATTTTTTTCTATCGCATATACCTTTCCCTGTGCTGCACGAAGCGCCATCTCAATCGAAACAGAACCTGTGCCCGATCCAATATCATAGACAACAGAATTCGAAGAAAGCTGCAGATGAGAAAGAGATGCATTGCGCACTTCCCGCTTGGTCATCGGTACTTTGTCACGCAGAAATACTTCATCTGCCATGCCGGCTGTAAACTCTGGTTCCGGATTCGGGTTTTCAAACAGAAGAACCGCAAGCGGAGCAAACTCCATTTTAGCAAGTTCGAATGGGGTTCCTGTCACAATCTGCTCTTCCGGATACGACAGATCCGTTCCCACATGCAGCACAATCTGCTCCCAGCCGTACGAACTTAACGTCTGGCAGATTTCCCTGACACTGCCCTTTCCGCCGGCGATCGCCAGAGTTTTCCGGTTTCGGCGGACCGTCTCCAGAAAGTTGCAGTGCTGTCCGTGCAGGCTCACAAATGCTGCATCCTCCCAGGACACTCCGATTTTGGCACAGAAATAAACCAGCGAAGAAATTCCCGGCTCTACACGGACAGAAAAATCCGCATCTTCCGCAAGGACGGCCTGAAGTTTCTTTGCTCCGCTGTAAAAGCCGACATCACCCGACTGCAGAAGAACAATCTTTTCATATTCCGGGTGCGCCTTCAGATACTCGTAAATCTTTTCCGGGCTGTATTCTGCAAGCATTGGCTTCTGATATTTTTCTACTGCTTTTGTCATGCGTCCCGCACCGATCAGCACATCCGCCTGCTCACACGCGTCTACGAGCGCCAGCGTCATCTGTGCTTCTGCACCAGGTCCGATTCCGGCGATCACGACGTCCCGTTTCACGGACAGATCAAATTTTTCAACGAGATACCGCTTGACCTCGTCCTCCGAGAGTCCTTCTTCCTCTTTCGGACGGCCGATCAGAACGACACGGACACCGGCCTTTTTTGCTGCCTCAATTTTTTCTTCAAAGCCGCCGTTTCTTCCGGATTCCTTCGTTACCATCCATTCGGCATGGAACGACTGCAGCATTGCAACGTTCATGTCCATAGAAAACGGTCCCTGCATGCCTATGGTATGTGCGGCATCAAATCCAAGTTCCGCGCAGGATGCAATTACGCCTGGCAACGGCAGCACCCGGGCATACACACGGTTTTTATAATCCGGAAGCTCTGCAAATTTTGCGAGTTCCTTGCTTCCTGTTGTCACCAGAATCTTTCCCTCTGTGCCCGCCAGATACGATACCGCTTCTTCTGTCGTGTCGACCATGACGCAGGATGGATCTGCCGCAAGCGACGGCCGCAGCAGCCGAAGGTACGTTTTTCCTGCTTTTTCACATGCAGACCGGATATTTTCCGACACAAGATCGGCATACGGATGGGTTGCATCGATAACCATTTCCGGCTGTTCTTCGCCAAAAAGCTGTTCCATCTCTTCTTCTGTCAGTCTTCCGCTTCGAACCGTCAGGGCACCGCCCTCCTCGATCCGGCACTTGCCGTATTCTGTCGCCGTACAGGCAAGGGATGCAATCTCATATTTCTTCAGAAAACTGCAGATCTCCCGGCCTTCCGTCGTTCCGGCAAAGACGATTACTTTATTCATAGCGATATCCCCTCGGCGTTACCATGTGATCCCGGATTTCCTTTGTCTGACTGTTTCCGATAAATACCGTCGTAAACATATCCACTTTTGTATTGCGAAGTTCTGCAAGCGTCATGGTCCGGCTCGTCTCCCCGTCTCTTCCGATCTGGCTTACGATTCCGCAGACGGTTTCCGGCGCTTTGTAACGAAGCATCAGATCACACGCTTTTTCCAGATAATCCGCTCTCTTATGGCTTCCCGGGTTATAAAGACAGATGACAAAATCCGCTTCCGATGCCAGCAGAAGACGTTTTTCAATTTTCTCCCACGGTGTCAGAAGATCGCTCAGGCTGATCAGGGCGAAGTCGTGGATCAACGGTGCACCAAGAACGGCAGCGCCTCCCGTTGCGGCGGTCACGCCTGGAATTACCTTAATTTCAATATCAGGCCATTCTTCCGAAAGCTCATACATCAGACCTGCCATACCGTAAACGCCGGCATCTCCGCTGCAGATCATAGCAACCTGTTTTCCCTCTGCCGCAGTTTCAAATGCTAGACGGCAGCGCTCCACCTCTTTCCGCATCGGCGTCGTCAGAAATTCTTTTCCTGCAAAATGTTCTTTTACCAGATCCACATAGACGGTATAGCCGATGATCACATCGCAGTTCCGCAGCGCATCCGCCGCCTCGATCGTCATTTTTTCATATGCTCCGGGGCCGATGCCCACGACAAAAATTGTACTCAAAATACTGCCCTCCAGTCCGCCGCAGCCAGTGCAACTGTTACACCGTCCGCTGCCTTTTTTTTCTTTATCAATCTGCCGCCGGCGAGAACTGCGCTGCGCTCACAGACATTGTCAATTCCTGTAATCTTCTTCACAAACGGAGACGGCGTAAATTCCCCCTCCGCCGTTTCCAGTTCTTCTGCAGAAAAGGTCCGGTACTGCCAGCCATACTTTTCCACCAGCTGCAGAATTCCCGGCTCCTGCGCTTTCAGATCAATACTTGCCGCCTGTCGAACTGCTTTTGGAGAAATCCCGGCCGCCGCAAGTGCCGCAAGAACCTTTTCTTCAATCCGGCCGGCCGGTGTATTCTTCTTACAGCCGATGCCGACGGTGATCACCTTCGGGATCAGGTGAAGTGTTCTCTCATATGGCGAATCCTCTTCCGATGTGGTAATGCAGATTCCCATCGACGGTTTTGCCGCCTCTTCCGGGATCAGTTCCTCCGGTTTTGTTCCCTCCACCGGAAAACGACTGCAGAATCCAACCGTTTTTCCGTCCACCAGAAGCGCCGCTGCCTCTTTTGCCAGCTCCATCTCACAAATTTCACAATGATTTTTTACAGCAAAGACATCGACCGCAAACTTGTGATTGACATCCGTTGCCGTTGTAATGACCGGAACCGCACCCGTTACAGCTGCAACTTCTTCCGTCAGCTCGTTTGCCCCGCCGATATGGCCGGAAAGTAATGAAATCACGAACTTTCCCTGTTCATCCATACACAGAACCGCCGGATCTGTCTTTTTACTTTTCACGTACGGTGCAATACTGCGCACCGCAATCCCGCACGCCCCGATAAACAAAATCGCATCCATTTCCTGAAACATGCGCTCTGTCCATGCAGGAAGCGACGGTGCAATCGCAGGAATTCCCGCTTCTTTCCCGTACTTTTCCAGTGCATATCCTTCACAGCTGTGTTTTTTCAGTGCCGCACAGAGTTTTTGATTCCAGACGCATCCGTTTCTTGTAAAACTTGCTATGGCTATTTTCATCTTATTTTTCTGCCTCTCGGAATTCGGTGGTAAACGCCGGATTGTACAGATCACTTCTGCGGTAATTTCCCTGGGAAACGGCATTTCCGATGATCATCAGCGCTGTCTTGGTGATCTGGTTCTTTTTCGCCGTCTCGGCAAGTGTTCCAACGGTGCAGACGAACGTCTTCTCCTCCGGCCAGGTTGCTTTGTAAACGATCGCTGCCGGAGTATCTGCCGTATAGCCGCCTGCAATCAGCTCACGGGAAAGTTCCTCTAAGAGTCCCGTGCTTAAGAATACAACCATCGTTGCCTGATGTGCCGCAAAAGACGCAATGCTCTCCCGCTCCGGAACCGGTGTTCTTCCGGCCATTCTGGTGATGACAACACTCTGGGAGATATCCGGCAGCGTATATTCCATTTCAAGGGCAGCAGCCGCTCCGCAGAAAGAGCTGACACCCGGACAGTCATCGTGAGCGATTCCAAGGGCATCGAGCGCATCAATCTGTTCGCGGATTGCACCGTACAGGCACGGATCTCCCGTGTGGAGTCTTGCCACAGTCTGGCCTTTGCTTTCGGCCTCTTTCATAACATCAATCACCTGCTCCAGCGTCATGGTTGCACTGTTATATACCACACAGCCCTCTTTTTTCAGATCCAGCAGTGCCGGATTGACAAGAGAACCTGCATAAATGATAATGTCCGCCTCACCAAGCAGCTTCTGTCCTCTTACCGTAATCAGATCCGGGGCTCCAGGGCCCGCTCCAATAAAATGTACCATCTATTTTTTCCTCTTTTCTTTTACAATAATCAGTGAATAGTAACTTGCCTGGTCCGGGATTTCTTCCGCGCTGAAATACTTCTGTTCCGTATCCATGCCGCAGTTTTCTACCATCACCGCCCGGCAGTTCTTTTCCTTCAGGAACTGTTTCACAGCCGGCATCTTTTTACCCGCTTTCATCAGAACCTTTGTTCCTGAAAGTTCCAGTGCATCTTCAATCTGGTAAGACGCCGGAATCACATGCAGTTCTTCGGAATTTTCCACCAGTCCCTCGGAAAGAGATGCTGCTGCCGCGCAGAACGATGTAACACCGCTTACAATTCTCGCATCGTAACCGTCTTCCAGTACCCGTCTGTGTACATAAAGGTAGGTAGAATACACAGTTGGATCTCCGAGTGTCAGAAATACTACGTTTTTTCCTGCATCCAGCAGCTCCTCTATTTTTTCTGCACCGCGCCGGTGATTTTCCTCCAGTTCTTTGGCATTCTTTGTCATCGGCATTGGAATAGCAACGAGCTCTTTTTCTTCCAGTTCCGGCACTGCCTGAACAGCAATCTGGTAGGCAATGCTCTCTTCCGGTTTCTCTCCTGGTACTGCAATCGTATCATTTTCCCGGATCAGACGGACGGCCTTTAACGTCATAAGCTCCGGGTCTCCCGGTCCGATTCCTGTTCCAAATAAAATTCCTGTCATTTTGTTTTTACTCTTTTCTGTTTTCTTTTTCTTCCTGCTCCCGCAGGCGCTCCAGAAGTTCTCCCGCTCCCGGGGTTTCCCCGAGCAGGCCCTCATTGCTTGAAAAAACAATCGCCTCCGTCTGCACTCTGCCCTCAATATGGTAATTCATGTAAAAAGCAATTTTTTCTGTCACTTTTTCCATGGTCTCTTTCAGGCATCCTGCTTCCTTTAAAATCTGCACCGCTTCTTCCGTCGTTCCGGTCTCCAGCAGTTTTTTTGCCAGTGCAAGATTCGCCCCTGCACGCACCGCCTGCGCCGTAAGAAGCTCCGCACGGCAGTCTGCCTCGTGGGAATGGGTATTCATAATTCCGCCGGACACCTTGACAAATTTTCCAAGATGTGCCACAAAAAGGATGGCGTCAAAGCCGAGCTCAGCTGCAAATTCCAGTGTTTTTCCGACGTAATTACTGCACTTAACGGAATGGTCTGCACGGACCCACGGATACGTTTTTAAGAAGTCCTGTCCGTAATTTCCCGGTGTCACCAGAAGGACGCGGTCACCTTGTGCTTTCCGCATTTCCATCTCGACGCGGATCGTGGAAATCAGCGCCTCCTCGCTCATCGGCACTACAATCCCGCTCGTTCCAAGGATTGAAATGCCGCCGGTGATGCCAAGTCTCGGATTGAATGTATGCTTTGCCAGTTCTTCCCCTTCCGGTACGGAGATGATAACCTGCAGTGCGCGGAAATCATCGAGTTTTTTCTGAATCTCCTCCACATTCTCGCGGATCATCTGGCGCGGTACATGGTTGATCGCCGCGTTTCCGACCGGCTGATCCAGCCCCGGCTTTGTCACACGCCCGACGCCGAATCCTCCATCGATTACAATTCCCTCTTCTGTTCCAAACGTCACTTCCGCGTAAATCAATGCTTTATCTGTCACATCCGGATCATCCCCGCCGTCTTTTCGGACGGCACAGCTTACTTTTTCGGCACTTCTCCGGATATCCAGCAATTCCAGATTCAGAACAATGCCCTTTGGCGTATGGATTTTCACTTCCTGTATTTCTTTCCCGGAAAGCAGCATAAACGCCGCTCCCCGCGCTGCCGCTGCAGCGCAGGAACCCGTCGTATATCCCATGCGGAGTTTCTTGCTGCCGCGCATAATATATGCATCTTCTAAGCCTGTCCTGCTCATGTTTTTCTCCTTAACAGATCTGGCGGTTTTTCTGCCGGATCACGCTATCTGTTTTATCATAACACACAATGAAAAAATGCTGAACCATTTTCGCATATTTTTTCAAAAAAGATCAATTTTTCCCGGCTGTTTTTCTATCTCAGAAACTTATTCTTTTCCCAGCTTCCTGTTGTTTCAAACTCCGCGGCTCTTCTTTCTGCCTGTTTTACAATTTTTTCATCAATTCCCATATTTCCAAGCAGCGCAATCGCATTCTTTCCTCTTGCCGGCCCCTGTTCCAGGCGATACGGGAAGGAAATACTCTGCGCGGTAATCTGCTCTTCAAAATGATAATTGGTGTAGAGATCTTCCAGCAGATACGTCAGTTCAGTATCATGTGTTGCTGCAAGACAGAGCACATTTGCACGGCGCAGGGCAGCAAGCACACTCTCTGACGCTGCAATCCGCTCCGTCGTGTTTGTTCCCCGCAGCACCTCATCAATGACGCACAGAAGCGGTGTTTTTTCACGGCTTGCCTCCAGAATCCGTTTTAAAGATTTTACTTCCACAACAAAGTAACTCTCTCCCTGTGCCAGATTATCGCGGAGTGCCATGGATGTCATGATCCGGCACACAACACCGCGGTACCGCTTCGAAAGACTCGTGTTCAGTGCCTGTGCCAGAATCGCATTCACTGCCATGTTTTTCATAAATGTGGATTTTCCCGACGCATTCGAGCCGGTCAGCAGAATTCCGCCCTCCGCATACAGACTGTTTGCCACCGGATGTGTCAGAAGCGGATGATAAAGCTCCTCCGCATCGATCCGACAGCCCGCCTTTTTCTCATCCAGGAATTCCGGCCGGCAGTAATACGAAAGGCTCTCCCGGTACGATGCTGCAGACAGTGCAAAGTCCAGGAGTCCAAGATCCTCTGCCATCTGCAGAATCGCTTTTTCATACGATTTCACTCCGGAAACAACCGAAGAATACTCGATCAGATCCAGCAGAAAGAACGTGTGAAAGTATGCAAAAATCATGTTTGCTGCACCGCCCTGCGATTCTTTCGTATTCACAAGTGTTCTGCATTTTCTTGTAATCGGACGGAGTTGTTTTTCCTGTTCTTCCAGACGCTTCTGATACATTTCCAATCCGGAAATTTTTTCTTTTCCAAGTTCCCTGGCTGTCCGCTGCAGCCGCAGGATACAGCCAAACGCTTTTAATGCACTCTCCAGCTTTTTGCTCTCCCTTCCATGCATCAGTCCGTTGCCGACCATAGAAGCAAACAGAACAGCCACACCCAGCGGAGGCAGTACAAACAGCAGTCCAATTCCAAGCACAGCAATACCGGCCATCAGAAGATATTTCCCCTTCTCTCCCGGCTCCGCCTCCATCAGTACGGCTATTTCTTCTGTCGGCGGATTCATCTTTTCTTTTCCCATCAAAAGAAGTGCTTTCTGCACTGCTTCTCTGGCTTTTTGGTTCTCTGCAAAAAGCTTCATCAGCCGTTCCCGCTCTTCCCTGATTTCTGTTGTTGTGACCGGCATCCGAAGCGCTGTGTACAGATATTCTTCCCCGCACACCGACACTGTGTGGTCAACTGTGTCAAAAACCGCATCGAGATCCAGGTCATTCCAGGTAATCGCGTCCACGCAGAAGCTTTCCCCTGCTTTTCGTCTCAGACACGCTTCCAGTTTTTCTTTCTTTTCCCGTGCCGTCCGTTTCTCCTGCTTTTTTCCCCATTTCTTCCGCAGTTGTACCAGCTTCTTTTCCTGTTCATTTCTGTTATTCTGTACCATCCAAACTCCCAGCAGTATCAGAACCACAAAAATTCCTGCCGTCGTGTACAGTTCTTTCATGTCTTATCGCCATCCTTTTTCCTGCTCTGTATCATAAATCTTTTGATTCTGTCTTATTCTAGCACAGAACCCTCTTCCCTTCCAGATTTTGTTGCAAAAACCATCTCCACCGCCGCATGTACAGCCAGTCTCTGTGAACTGCTGCCGTCACCAATGCAGGTGGAAAGGGTAAGTATCTTTTGAACTTCCTTTTCCTCACCGCTGCCAAAGATAATGCTGTTTTCCTTTCTTTCCTGTACCCATGCATTCCAGTCCGCATCGCTCCATGCTCCCAGCCGGTAAACATCACTTTTGGCATCCGTCTCCTCCACACTCCAAATACGGCACTGCCATGCTTCACCCGGCAAATACAGGTACAGATACGGAAATTCCTGTTCCCACGACGCCTCACGATACTTTTTCAATCCTCCGAACATCGTTCCATCCCGCATATTATGCCCATATAAAATCGTGTGACGTTCAGAAAAATCCTCCGGTGTATCACACGGTGCAAAAATACTGCCGTAAATCCGCTCCCTGCAAAACGCATCGTGTGTCAGATAATATGCGTTATCCTGCCCGTGCGCAACCGGAACATCTAAGGCGCAGCCCGGAATCCAGAGCCACGCGCAGATTTCTCTATTTTTTGATCGAAGTCCTGCAAAATCAATTGTCCGAAACAGATTTTGATCTGTACTGCCCGGTTCCTGCTCCTGCACTTCTTCGCTTTTTTCGTTTTCCTCTTTGTTCTCTTCTTTTTCTTCTCTGACATACATCTCCACCGCTTCTTCCTGTTCTTTTCGAATCTGCCGGTTTACCTGAATCTGCGGCAGATACCAGAAAAAAAGCGCCGCCAATGTCAGAACTGCAATCCCTCTTCTTTTTCTGCTGATTTTTTCTCTCTCCATTTTGTTTTCATTCCACCACCCGAACCGATGGTGGAATGTTTTTCCGTTTTGTTATTCAACCGGAATCCGGTTTTTTACAATACTGTTGTGTCCATAATCATCCCAGCGGTATTTCTGATTTTCAAATACAACCTCACTTTCTTTGGGATGTCCGCAAAGATTTACCGATACCGAAAAGACGCGCGCAGGATCTTTTCCATATGCCGGCTCTTCTAGTTTTTTCACGGTAACATTCTTCGTACCTGTCACCTGCATAAGCAAATACCGCAGCACCTTCTTCTCCTGTACCCGGTAATCGTTTCCTGCCGGAATTCCCCGGATCTGTACCGACTGTTCCGTGTAGCCGTCCTGATCTGTCGTTTTCTCCACCTGTGTTTTTGTAAACGTAAGATAGCATTGGTATGTATGCTCTTTTCCATACAGATCCTTTCCCTTCACGGAAAACAGAAACGTTGGATTTCCATGCGCCCATGTAATCTCATCCGCCTTGATCTTCTTTGTAATCGTCAAGGTTTCACATGCAAGATCCTTCATCGTCACGGTCTGCACTTCCTGTTTTGCCTCCAGCACAAACGAAACCGGTTCTGCCGCAAGGTATCCATCCGGCGCGGCCTCCTCCACAAGGACATAAGAACCCGGCTTTAATTTTTCCAGTTCATGCGGGCCGCTTCCTCCTGAAATCCAGCTGTCCACACGGTTTCCATCCATATCTTTTAATACCAGCTTTGCGCCGGAAATTCGTTTTCCGCTCTCTGCATCTATTTTTTCAATTGTCAGATGTGTTCCATCATTTTCGACCGTCACCGACAGTTCCGATTTACCGTCAATTTTTCCGTTTTCTACCACAAATTCCCGGCATGTGCTGTCCAGCAGATAGCCCTCCGGAGATGCTGTCTCCTGATAGTACCAGACACCGTCCAAAAGTCCCGTCAGCTCAATTTTTCCATTTGCATCCGTCTTTTTTGTCTCATCAAAACTTCCATCTTTCGTCCAGATATGAAAGGCTGCTCCCTGAAGCACTTTTCCGTCTCCCTGACTTACTTTCTGCAGAACAAAACGGTTCTTCCAGTTTGTAAACGTCAGTGTGATCTGTGCGTTTTGTTCCCCGATCGTTATTTTCTTTTCCGTCGGATCAAGCACATATCCATTTGGAGCCGCCGTTTCCCGCACAAGATACGTTCCGTACTCCAGCCCGTCTTTGAACGCCTCTCCATTTTCATCCGTTTTCAGCACAGCTGCTACCGCCTGATCCGGAAACAGCACTGTTCCGTTTACCGTTGTAATTGCTCCGCTCGCAATCACCTGATATGTTGCACCAGAAAGTGCTTTCCCTGAGTTTTCTTCCGTCTTTTTTATCTTCAGTGAGCCTGTTTTTCTTGTGTTTTCTGCCTCCAGATGGATCGTCTGCATGCCTTCCTTGTCAATGGAAAATTCCTGCTCCCAGCTTCCTGCATAACCAGCTGGATTCTTTGTCTCCACAACACGGAATTTTCCATTTTCACTGTCTGTATCCAGAATTCCCTCCAACAGATAAGAACCCGTTTTTTTCACCCAGTTCATCTTTTTGAATTCACTCCAGGTGTTGTTTTTCCAGCGGTACACGGTAAATTCTGCACCCGAAATAGCTTCTTTTGTCTCTGCATCCATTTTTTTCACTACAAGATCTCCTACTTTCGACAGATGACAGGGAACGTTCGCTGTGTAACCAAATTCCGAAGTATTCCACGGCACAACAGTTATTCCCGTTTCCCGGGATGCTCCATGCCAGTTGTTGTACGTACTGGAAGTATCTTTTACAAAATTATCCGGCCATTTTTTCGGTGCTTTCACTCCGCCGCCAGGACCAGTTACCGCGTCGTTAGTGCCTCCATCATAGAAAATCATCGTCTGGGAATTTCCTTCAAAGGTAAATGTAACCCAGCCTTCCGAATTTTCCGGAGTTGTTCCACCGTCCGGCTCAGAGCCGCGTCTTGCCGACCAGATCGCTTCTGTTCTGGCATCGTAGACGATTCTGGCATCTGCCTCCTTCGTCAGATAGATATGTTCTGTCTCATCAGCCAGATAAAAGCCCTGCTTAAAGTCCAGATCTGAAAGTGTAAAATATCCTTTCACATTCAGCGGACTTCCTTTACTGTCGTAATAAGCAAACCGTACCTTGATCCAGAGCAGACCTTTAATATCAATGACCGGCTTATTGTGGTCAATCGCCACGACTACCGCATCCACGTCCTCATACCCTGATGGTACAACCGTGTTCTGCCAGTCTTCCAGCCAGATCCGCATCGTTATATTTTCCCCGTGGCACTCTCCAACATTCGTATATTCCGCATACATTTTTCCTTTTTTCGACTCCAGCGGCGTGAAGGAACGGAGATTACTCCATCCCTTCACATCGGCCGCCGGCCACCATGTGGAACAGCATTTCGAATGGCTCTCTCCGTTTTTGCAGAACAGATTGTCCCAGGTACTTCCATCTGTACTTCCAAAACGGATTTTTGTCTCACTTCCGATCAGCGGGGTAAAATCATATCGGCCGTCAATAACAGAGTCCGATGATACAACTTCTCCGATTCCGGCTTTCGAAAGAGAAGGAAGACTCGTAAGACTCGAAGCCAGAACATCTTCCCGAAAACAAAATCCCAACAACAGCAGAATTCCTGCGAGAAACCAGAAGCTTTTCTTTGCTCTTTTCATTCTTTCCTCCTTTCAGACCGGCCCGCGGTAAGAAACAGGAAGGCTCCTGTCACGGCAATTCCAATGGGGACCGCTGCTGACGGATCGCGCAGACCTGTTTTTGGCGCGCTGTGCCAGATAGAGGGGCCTTCTTCCTGCGGCAGATCTTCTCCTTCGACAGAAAAAATCCATTTTACCCCGCTTTTCCGAAGTGCCCATTCATTTCCAAGTTCTGACGGCACACGGATTGAAAAACAGATTTCTTTCCGTTCATCTGGACTGCATATTCCAAGACTTTTTGCTGCCCATAGTCCCTCACTCTCTAAATCACCTTCATAAATCACGCTGTCTCCCTCTCGTATTTCCAGTTTCACCTTGGAAAGCAGTTCTTTTTCTGTTTCACTGAGTTCTTCCGGAAGTTCCGTCCGCAGAAAAAATTCTGCACGGCTTGCTGTCGTGTTCACCAGTGTGAACGTATCTTCCCATTCATCTCCCGGCATCAGCACTGGAAAGTTCCGAAAGAAATTGTCGGGTGCCAAGATCAGATTCCGCGCTGCTCCTTCGTACGAAACGGTGAGGAAGCTCTGCTGCGAAACCTCCGAAACGGTATTATCCGCCTCGTGGACACACTGTTCAATTTCCAGTTCTTCTCCCCACGGAGCTTCTGCCGTAAAATCCGGCGTCACATTCGCTGCCTGTACGGCCTCCGCCTGGATTTCAACGGACAGCACCTGTCCCTCCGCCTCACTGGTCCACGCAGATGGAATGGTGATTGTACGGAAAAAATCGACAGATTCCTGCTTTCCCAGCACTTTGGGATAATAATAATACTCTCCTGCTTTCAGCCAGACGTCCTCGATTCCCCCAAGGTCCTCTTCCCCCAGACGGTAATCCTGTGTTTCTTCCTCATCAAACACAGGCTTTACCCGGACATAGCATGGTTCAGCATAATTGGTGATCCGCGGAATTTTTGAAATCACCTGGGAAGGCAGTACAATGCCGTTTTCCGGTCCCTCATACTTCTTTTCTCCATCCCCGTCTTCCTCATATTCCCAGATTCCAATATTTACATCTCCGACAGCTATTTTGTTAATGGTCTCAACACTGCTCCGGTAATATGCATACGTTCCGCTGATTCCCATCAGAAGACTTGCCGCCGCACATCCGATCCTGACGCGTTTTCCTTTCATGTCTGACCACCTCTCTCATAAGCATCCCATGCCTCCCGATAGCCGTGAAATACCATATTCCCCTTCTGGATCTGCACCGATTCCTCATAGACCGAAACCTCAAGTTCTTTCTGTTCCATTTCTTTTGCAACGCGGATTCCGGTAAACAATTCCGTCGTGCTTTCGCCTTCTGAAACCGGTTTTTTGTAATAATAGTAGTCATCTTCTCCTTTTACCCAGTTTTCCGTATCAAGTCCCTCAATCGCTTCAATTGGTTCACTGAATATAAGTGCCGCTCGAATATAGCAGGCAACGGAGCCTTCATTTCTGATTTTTACTCTCTTTACCACACTTTTCCCTGGCGGTACGGGCGTCGGTGTCGGAAATTCTTCATCGATAGTACTTGTATTATGTCCGAACACCATACGATTCCAGACACTCTCGTGATCTGTAAAATACGCCGAAGTTCCCGGCAGCAGCCAAATGGCTGCCGCCATCGTGCACCCGGCCGCACCCGCAAGGAAAAACAGCCGTTTCGTCTTTTTCTTCATCTTTTGTCCCCCAGAAAACTGCTTAAATTCCAGGTGCTTCTGTCTGTTCCGGCTCCGACTGCGGTGCCGTTACCTGCCCCTTCTGCCCATTATTCTGATTTACATACTTCTCCCAGGCCTTTGCTGCCCGCTCGGCAGCCGTACTTCCCTCACCGGTATTCATCGCCTGGATTGCATAATAATTGATCGGAATATCGACCTCTTTTTCATCCAGCTGCCCTTCCACGATATTAGCTGCTGTCACGCTCGTAAATAAAGGATCCGTCGCTTTGCCAGCTGCGAGCACTTCATTGTAGAGATATGTATATACCATCGAATTGTTCTGTTTTTTCTTGTACATCAGCACCCATTTTTTCGAAAGCTGATTCATCGAAAACAGTTCCGTATCGACGGCTGCCCCGCCGTTTAAACGGTTTCCGGATGTATCTGCAACGATCACTTTTGCGATTGGTATGGAAACATCCATATAGACGTAAGAATCATTTTTACCTTTATTTTTGATACGTGGGTCCTTCGGAATCACCTGGGTCGGCACAATATGATTGGTCTTTCCGTCCGAATCCGGTGCGTACGATGGTTCATTTCCTTCGATATCTACTTTTCCCACAACAAACTGGTTCGTCACAGAATCCTTATCCGTCAGATACGCCAGTGTTCCGCCCGCTGCCAGGGCTCCTGTCAGAAGCAGTGATGCTGCCCAGAATACGATTTTCCGCTGTTTTTTCATAGATCAATTCCTCCTGTTTTCCTAAATAATTTTGCTAATTCTTTTTATAACTTGTTTTCCTGCATGATTTTTCTACCGCGCCAAAGCTGCCGGATTGTAAAAAGCATCACCGCTCCCACGGCCAGAAAAAAGAGTGTTCCTCTCTGCCGGAGCCAGATGATACCAAAGCCAAGCCAGGGAAGAGCTACGATCACATTCCCGATCACCTGTTTTTCCAAAACGATGCCTGCATCTTCCTCCGCGTTGGCATCCCCCTTAGTACAGTATCCTTCCTCGCTCTTTTCCACGATCCGGTGTGTCACCACCATATTTCCTCTCCGGTAGGTAATCACATCCCCCGGATTCCATTCCTTCTTCCGTCCATCCACAACCACAACAGATCCCGTCGGGATCTCCGGTTCCATGGACCCGGACAGTACGACATAGGCGCAGAAATACTGCATCAGATACCATCCCGCCGCCAGAAAAAGGAAGGAAAGAAAGCCCTGCAGCCCCAGTTTTCCTTTTGCTTTCATTTTCTCCCTTCCGTCGATGCGGACCGGACATCCAGACAGTCATTTTTGCACGCAAAAAACAGAGGATAGCATTTACCCTCTGTCTCAGAATATCCCTGTTTCATTTTCTCTAAAGTTCTTGTAAAAGTGATTTAAACTTACCACAGTCCGGGCGAAAACGCAAGCATTGTCTGCCCGTTTAATTCTAAATTTTTTCTAAAGCCTGAAACGCAGAAAATTTTCAGAATTTTTCCCGGATCTTTTTTTCTCCAAACGCAAGCCGCTTTTCCAGCTCCTGCCCATTTTCTGCCCCAAGGATTTTTCGCATTACACTCTCTTCTTCCCGGATTCCTTTTCCGTGAAGTACGCCGTATGCGCCGGCATCACTTCCCGCCGCAAGCACAACGTCCTTTTCAAATGCGAGCTGCAGACCTTTTTTCTGCGTCTCAAAAATCCACGCCAGCGTTTCAGCCGGATATCTGCCGTTCTCCAGAAGATTCGAAACCGTCACAATTGTCGGCACCCAGATTGTTGCATGCTCTGCCATACAGCAGATGCTCTCTTCATTCTGAAAGTTCCCGTGTTCAACCGAGTCCACGCCTGACTCTGCCGCATCCATCACAGCCTGTGCGCCGTTCACATGCGCCATCACAGAAAGCCCCGCATCATGCGCCGCAGCTGTCATTGCAAAAACCTCTTCCCTGGAAAGCGGCTCACTGGTCACATGCCCCTTTGTCGCGAAATCCAGGATTCCCGTCGTCATGATCTTGATAAAATCTCCGCCCGCACGGCGTACTTCACGCACAAGCGTACAATACTCTTTCCAGTCTGAAAATGCGCGTCCGACAATTTTTCCATAACGGCCCGCCCTGTGAATCGCAAAAACCGGTGTGCGGTATGTGATCCCGTACTCCGGCGCAAGGCTCCGTGCAAGAACACCCGCCCCGTACGGATCTCCGCCGTCACGCACATAGGAAATCCCTGCCTTCTGATACGCCGCCAGATGTTCCCGGATCAGATCCTCCCGCGGGCCGTTTTCATGCGCTGCCGCCGCCTTTTTGTAATCCACACCGTCCATAAAAATATGGGCATGGCATTCTGCTGTCACCATTTTTGTTTACCGCCTTATCTCCGATTCCACCACAGCTTCTCTACGGCCCATTTTCCAGTTCTGCTCCGAGAGATACAGATGATATCCACAGCCGTTTTCTACTCGCCAGTCATAGTAACTCTTCTGTGGCACGCCGTACTGCTCAAGGATACTCATGATCGTGCCTCCGTGCACCACCATCGCCACGTTGCGGTAATGGCGGCGGATACACGTATCCACCATCTTGTCAAAGCCGGCGATGCAGCGGTCCTTGAACTGCTGCGGGCTCTCACCGCCCGGAAAGGCAAGCGTCGCCATGGAATCAATCCACTCCTGGTATTTCGGATTATCTTTTAATTCCTGATAATTTTTGTTCTCAAACTCACCAAAATTGCACTCTGCAAATTCCGGGATTTTGACCTGTTTGGCGTACGGATACAGAACGTCTGCCGTTTCCAGACACCGTTTCAGCGGGCTGACGAACAGAAGCTCAACGGTATCCATCGTCCGCTGTTCCAGCTCTTTTTTCCCTTCCTCACACAGTGGTTCATCCGTCACGCCGATATACCGTCCTAATGTATTGCCATAGGTTTTTCCATGGCGGATCATTGCAATTTTAATCATGTTTTTCCTCACCTTTCAGCAGGATTCCGATTCCGCACACCACACGGGTTACCGAATCAGCCTTTGCTGCCAGCTCCGTACAGATGCGCCCCGTCTTTTCCCGCCATTTCCGGTCGAAGGGTTCGATCGGAACCACTCCGTAACCGAGTTCATTCGTAACAATGCAGATTTCCGGATTTTTCTGCAGCAGTTCTTCCAGTTCCGCTTCCGGTGCAGTCCCGGTCTCCTCTTCCAGAAGGAGCCATCTGCGGACTAGTTCCTGAAAATCATATACGCCGGAACATGCCGACAGCTCCTCTTTCGAAACTGCTGCCCCATCGGCCCATCCTGTTTCTTTTCCGGTCATCTTTTTTGCAAAGTCAAGCTTTCCCTGAAAAGCCCCTCCAATTACTAATTTCATTTCCAGTTCTCCATTCCAAGAGAAAGTACCACAAGAGACAGGAGCTGTGCCAGCTCACAGAGCGAAAGGAAATAGCCTGCGAGATCTCCTGTAATTCCTCCAAAATACTTACTGCTTTTCCATTTATAATAACAGAATACCAGTGCCGATACAACCAGTACATCCAGTGCCGCCCAGACGCAGAATGAAGCTGAGAGCGCCGTCACGGCAAAAATCGTCACAACAAGCACCGCCGCCGTTCTTTTTTTCTCTGCGCTCATGCCAAACGCTGCCGCTGTTCCTTTCGGATTGGCATTTGGAAAAAACGCGATCGAAAGACCGCTGAACGATCTCGAAACTGCGAAGCCAAATGCATACGCCGGAAAAATCTTCCAGACAAGTTCTCCGGCTGCGCCCGCGTACAGTACAAAATACAGACATCCCATAATAATCGCAAATGCTCCGGCGTGCGGGTCTTTTAAGATTTCCAGTCGGCGCTGTTTTTCTCTCCAGGAACTTAACGCATCCATTGTATCCAGATAGCCGTCGAGGTGAATGCCGCCCGTCACCAGAACCGGAACTGCCGTCAGCACTGCAGCCCGCAGCATGCTTCCCGCGCCAATCTGCTGCAGCAGCCAGAAAAACACCGCCGAAACTGCACCGACAGCCAGTCCGACCCACGGAAAGAAACACAACGCATATTTCATGTTCTCTTTTTCCCAGTCTGCCGGCGGCATCGGGATTTTCGAGTACATGGCAAACGCCACTTTAAAGTTATTCCATATCGTTTTCATCTTATTCTCTTTTTATTCTGACGGGAATCCCATACACAACCTCGGTCACACAGTCCGCCATCTCTGCCAGACGTACATTAATGTTTCCCAGGATCCGCTGGTATTCCATCGTCTCCTCCTCATATCGGTATCCGTCCGAAAAAATTTCATTCGTCACCAGAACCAGATTCCGCGCCTGATGGGCCAGACGGGAAACGCCCGCAAGAATTTCCTCCTCCGCCCGCGCTTTTCCCGCCCCGGATGGATCAAATATTTCATTTGCCGTGAGATTCGACATACATTCGAGCAGCACATCGCTTCCCGGTTCCAGCTCCACTTCTTTTAAATTCGTATAACACTCAATCGTCGAAAACTGCTTTGCCACGCGCATCTTCCGGTGGCGTGCAATACGCGCCTGCCCTTCCGCACCGAACGGCTGCATCGTTGCGATATAAACCCTCCGTGTTCCGCCAAAATCCAGAATACACTGCTCCGCATACGCCGATTTTCCGCTGCCGCTGCCGCCTGTAACCAGATGTATCATCGTTTCACCTGCCTTTTTTAAGTCAGCGGCACATACGTTTCGATCTGTGCCTCGTCAAATGTCGCCATGCCGCGGTATACGGCATTTGCCTGATCCAGAATCGGGAAAAGCATGATGGCGCCCGTTCCCTCGCCCAGACACATATCGCAGTGCAGGAAGGCTTCTTTTCCAAGCTCTGCAAGCAGCAGATGCGCCGCCGGCTCCTTCGATACGTGCGAAGCGATCATATAGTCCTTTGCAAACGGTGCAATCCGTGCAGCAAGAAGCGCTGCCACACAGGAAATAAAGCCGTCCATCACAACCGGAACGCCATGTGCAGCCCCTGCAAGAAAGACACCCGCCATGCCGGCAATGTCAAAACCGCCGACCTTTGCCAGCACATCGATGGGATCGGACGGATCCGGCTGATTGATGGCAATTGCTTTTTCAATCGCTGCAATTTTCCGCGCAAGACCTTCACTCGAAAGCCCGGCGCCCCGTCCCGTCAGTTCCGGAACCGGCTGATTCAGGAAAACGGCTGCCATTGCACTGCTCGTCGTCGTATTTCCAATGCCCATCTCACCGGTTGCCATCAGCTGATAGCCCGCCGCAATTTTTTCTTCCGCCACGGCGATTCCTGTTTCAAGCGCACGAACGGCCTCTTCCCTTGTCATCGCCGGACCTTTTGCCATATTTTTTGTTCCATACGCAACTTTATACCGCGGAACCTTCGTATCGCGCGCCATTCCGATATCAATCGGAAACAGATCCGCATGCGCACCGCGGCAGAGAATGGCTGCTGTCGCCTTCTCCTGCAGAAAATTTTCCGCAACTGTCGCTGTCACTTCCTGACCGCTCTGCGTCACGTTTTCTTCCACAACGCCATTGTCCGCACAGAACGTCAGAAGTGCTCTTTTTTCAATCGAAATCTCCTCTTTTCCGGTGATTCCGGCAATCTGGATGAGCACGTCCTCCAGCTTTCCGAGGCTGTGGAGCGGCTTTGCAATGCCGTCCCAGTGAGCCTTGGCACGATCCATCGCCTCTTTCGAAAGCGGATGGATCTGTTCGATTGTTTCCTGTAATGTCATCTTTTGTTCGCCCCTTCTTTCGATATGACGTCCGATCAGCTCTGTTTTTTCACCCAGTTCACAAAGAAAATATGGGAATCTTCCCGCGCTGTTCCGCTGGAAGTTGTCCATTTATAGGTGTATGTATATGTCACACATTTTCCTTTATCCATATTCAGATTTTTAAATGCTTTCGGAGTCATGAAATATAGATAATCAAAATCATCTCTCGTATCGCCAAAGCCCGGGATCACACGTTTTGTGCCGTTCTTCAGATATGCATCCATGATCGACTGGGATTCATCCACTGCACCGTAGGCTCCATTATTTTTCAGCTGATTGATAATCGAACTGCTCTGCTCCGCAATTCCCGTCAGATAGTTTGTCAGGCTTCCGTTCCGCGCCGGTTCAAACTGCTGCTGTTTATAAATCGCTGTGCGGAGCGAAATATTCTGTGCCGCCATCCGGTTCCGGATGACCATCGCAACTGCCGTCATACCGGTTTTTCTCTGGACACCCGCCTCCGCACTGCAGATAGCCGCAAAGAAATCACGGTCGCTCACAGACGGATCCGTGTAATACTGATGCTCCATCGTATAATATTTTCCGCTTACGCTGTCCTTTGCACGCACATACTGGCTTGAGCCGAGAATGCACACTCCGTTTTCGTCAAAGCTGTAGTACCAGTTGCTGCTGTTCTTTTTCAGCAGAGCGTAATACGATTTTACCATCTTTCCGTCGCTTCCAAAGTAATACCAGCCCGTCTGCGGATCACCGCTTACCATCCGTTTCTGTGCATTGAGCCACTGGTTCTTTGCCATGCCTCCCCAGTCTTTAAAGTAATAGGAAGCGCCGTTGATAGTCCGCTCTCCCGTCACCATCACGCCGTTGGCATCGGCATAGTAACTGTTGTTTAAATGCGTAAAGAAGGTATTGCGGTACATCGCACCATTTTCCCGGAAGTAATACCACTGGTTCTCTTTCGAAAGCCAGCCCGTCACCATCTTTCCATCCGCATCGGCATAATACGTTTCACCGCCAAGCTGGAAAAAGGTACCACGGTACATGCCGCCCCAGCCCCGGAAATAATAATACGTACCATTGATTTTCTGCCAGCCGGTTACCATCTTTCCATCTGCATTCACACGATATGTATTGTTGTCATATTCAAAAAAGCGGTCAAAATACTGCTCTCCGGTTTCATCAAAATAGTAATATGTACTGCCCTGCTGCAGCCAGCCGACGGTCAGTTTTCCATCTGCAGCCGCATGGCAGACACTCGTTCCGTTTTTGATGAATGCATTCTGATACATGCCGCCCCAGTCCTTGAAATAGTACCAGTCACCGTCGATCTGTTTTTTTCCGACAGCCATCTTTCCGTTCTCATCGGCATAGTAAAGTGCACTTCCTGTCGGTGCTTTGAAAAAGGTGCTGCGGTACATGCCGCCCCAGCTTCGGAAATAATACCAGGTTCCATCCTGCAGCAGCCAGCCGGTCGTCATCTTTCCATCCGTATCAACATGATAAATATTATTTTTATGCGTCAGAAAGGTGTTTTGTGCCATGCCGCCCCAGCTTCGGAAGTAATACCAGATCCCGTCAATCTGTTCGAACCCGGATGCCATTTTTCCATCCGCATCAACATAATACGTATTCTTGTCATACTCAAAAAAACGATTCCGGTACATCGCGCCCTGATCATCAAAATAATAATACACATCATTGATCAGTTTCCAGCCGGTCGCCATTTTTCCGTCCGCATCAGAATAATACGGTACATTTTTCACGGTGTAAAAGGCATCCCGGTAAACACCGCCCCAGCTTTGGAAATAATACCAGGCTCCATCAAGTTTTTTCCAGCCGACCGCCATTTTTCCGTCATTATTCAGGTAGTAACGGTTCTTGTCGTACTCTCTCCAGGCTCCTTTGACAATGGTACCATCCGGATCCTTAAAATACCAGATCCCGTTCTCATTCACCCATGGGTAATAGCTTCCAGCCTGCACGGATACCGCCGTCTCTTCGGGCTTTCCGCTCTGTACTTCTGCCGCCGGAAGATCCGAGGCGGCATTTTCCGCTGTCGAATCCGGCGTCTCCGTTTCTGTCATCTCCAGCGTATTTTCGTCTGTGGTTTCCGCCTCCGATGTTTCTTCTGTTTCTTCCTGTGTAACAGCAGAAGCCTCATTTACCAGACTCTGCTCTGTGCCTGCTCCAAATACGTTCGCAGCACTGACAGCAGTCGTCACGCAGGCTGCCGCCAGTACTCCCCTGATTACTTTATTTTTCATTATTTATTCTTCTCTCCCTGCAAAAACAGGCAAAGCCTGCTGTGTGCTCTGCCTGTTTTAAAATTCTGCTCCTGCTTTATCTTATTTCAAAAACGCCCGAACAGTCTCCGGCATCTGATCTACATCACACTCTGTCGTATGAAGCACCGGTGCAGTACGGATTTCTTCGATCGCACGCGGAATCTCGGTATTGGCAAGTGCAGACAGCTTGTCTACCTGCTCCAGTACCGGAAGGGTGTCATACTCCGGTGCAATCGCTGCAAGAACGCTACTTGTAAATTTATACGGGCTTGCGGTAGATGCGATGACGGTCTTGGTTTCGTCATAGGTTTCCTCGCGGTATTTTCCGTATACAGCCGCTGCAACCGCGGTATGGGTATCAATCACATATCCGGTATCGCTGTACAGTTTTGCAATCGCGTCTGCTGTCTCCTGTTCGGATGCATAATTGCCATAGAAGTCTGCCAGCTCTTTTTTCATCGCATCGGTGATCTCATATTTTCCGTCCTTTGCAAGATCCTGCATCAGCTCGCGGTCTGCTGCTTCGCTGTTTCCGGCGATGCGGTAGATCAGACGCTCCAGATTGCTCGAGATCAGGATATCCATGGACGGTGATGTTGTCAGAATAAAGTCTCTGTTTCTGTCGTAAACGCCGGTGCGGAAGAAGTCAAACAGAACTTTGTTCTCATTGGAAGCGCAGATCAGTTTTGCGATCGGCAGTCCCATCTGTTTTGCATAGAATGCAGCGAGAATATTTCCGAAGTTTCCGGTCGGAACGGTTACATTGATCTTTTCTCCGTCTGCAATCTCTCCATTTTTCACCAGGTTTGCGTAAGCATATACGTAGTAGACGACCTGCGGAACGAGTCTTCCGATGTTGATCGAGTTTGCAGAGCTGAACTGGAAGCCTTTATCTGCCAGCTCTTTTCCAAGCTCTTTGTCGTTAAACATTTTCTTCACGCCGGTCTGTGCGTCGTCGAAGTTTCCGTGGATGGCAACAACGTGGGTATTTTTGCCCTTCTGTGTTACCATCTGTTTTTCCTGAATCGGGCTTACGCCGTTCTTCGGGTAAAATACAATAATTCTGGTGCCCGGCACATCTGCAAAGCCTGCCATTGCTGCTTTTCCGGTATCTCCCGATGTAGCAGTTAAGATAACGATCTCATTTTTCACGCCGTTTTTCTTTGCGGCGGTCGTCATCAGATGCGGCAGAATGGAAAGTGCCATGTCCTTGAACGCGATCGTTGCGCCGTGGAACAGCTCCAGATAGTAAACACCGTCTGCTTTTGTCAGCGGTGCAATTTCCTCTGTGTCAAATTTTGCATCGTATGCGTTTGCAATACAGTTTTTCAGTTCATCTTCTGTAAAGTCGGTAAGAAAACGGCTCATCACCTCGTATGCCACTTCCTGATAGCTCATAGCCGCAAGTTTTTCCATGGGAACATCCAGTGCTGGAATGGAGGTCGGTACAAATAATCCGCCGTCGTCGGACAGACCCTTTAAGATTGCCTGGGATGCAGTTACGGTTTCTCCATTGCCTCTGGTACTTTTGTATAATACTTCCATGCTCTTTCTCTCCTTCACTTTGACTCCCGGCAGAGCCTCTCTGACTCCCGGCCGGATACGTTTCAGATTAGTTTTACCTGTACGCTTCCTCTTATTATAATGGATGAAGTATGAAAAAACAACAAAAATATACAAAAAATGACTGTGCACAAAAATGCACAGCCATTTTCCACCATTCTGCCAAAATATTTTTTGTCAGAATGTATGATTTAATTTTCGTCGGACTCCTCCGTTTTTGCTTCGCCGTCTTCTAACGCCGAAGCTTCCCTTTCTGTCTCCTCGAGTGCGAGTGCCTCTTCCTCTTTTTCCGCATTCTCTGCGATTTTATCTTCCGCCCAGGTCACAAACGCTGCCGCGTCTCCGATTTCAAAGCGTTTCTTATCGAGAAAGGTGCTTCTGCCTCCGATGGTGATGCGGATAAAGTTGTCAAACTCCGTCACCTTTGTCAGCTCTTCGAGCGGAATATCAGTGCTTCTGCCCTCTTTTTCGTATGTCATTGTGAGCACATGCTCAGTAAAACGAAGGGTACGTTCTCCAAGGAGTCCTCTCTTTTTGCATTTTTTCATCTGTGAACGTGCCATCAGATTCGGCAGGAACGTACACAGAAGTGCCATCAGAATGGAGATTCCAAGATTGAAGAAGTCTCCCGGCATGATAAATCCCCGCGCTGCTGCACCGTAGATCATAAAAGCGATCGCAGCCACAACAGCAATCCCTGTAATGATCCGCAGTACCAGATGTACTTTTTTTATCTCGGTGCCGTAAATCTCCACAAACATTCCTTTGGTGTATTCAATTTTGTTTTTAAACAGCATATGCTCTCTCTTTTCTTATCGGTTGTTGATTGCAGTTACCAGCGCGTCGATGGAAGCGCGGATGATATCCGGATCTACGCCTGCGCCCCAGGAAAGGATTCCGTCCGGCTTTTTGATGCCGACGTAGGCAATTGCCTGTGCACTTGAGCTCTGCTCCAGCGCGTGCTCCGTATAGCTGACCAGATCATACTGCAGATTGTACTGCTGTTTCAGCGCGTTGCTGACAGCATTCAGACGGCCGTTTCCTTCTGCATATACAGTTGCATACTCACCGCCCTCGTAATTGGAGGTAACCTGTGCTTCAATTCTGCCCTCATCGAGCTGTTTAAAGTGAACGCCGTTGATGTTGTACGGTGTCGTTACGTTCTCGAAGGTATCTTTAAAGAGTTCAAAGATCTCATCCGGACGCAGCTCTTTATGCAGATGATCGGAAACGGATTTTGCGGTATAGCTCATAGCCTCGCGCATCTTCGCCGGCAGATTCAGGCCGTATTTCGTCTCCAGAATATAGCCGACACCGCCCTTTCCAGACTGGCTGTTGATGCGGATGACGTCTGCATCGTAGTTTCTTCCGATATCGGTCGGATCGATCGGCAGATACGGAACGGTCCAGGTATCCGGTGCTTTCTCCTCGATCCAGTGCATGCCTTTTGCGATCGCATCCTGATGGGAACCGGAGAAGGCTGCAAATACGAGAGATCCGCAGTACGGGCTTCTCGGGTTGATGCTCATACCGGTGAAGGATTCAAATGCATGGCAGAGTTTCGGCATATCGGAGAAGTCAAGCTCCGGATCGACGCCCTGCATGTACATGTTCATGCCGACCGTGATAATATCCACGTTTCCGGTTCTCTCGCCGTTTCCGAACAGCGTTCCCTCGATACGGTCTGCTCCGGCAAGGATACCCATCTCTGCATCGGAAACGCCGCAGCCGCGGTCATTGTGCGGATGAAGGGAAAGAACGACATTATCGCGGTATTTCAGGTTTTTGCTCATGTATTCCACCTGGCTTGCATAAACGTGCGGCATGGAAAGCTCCACGGTGCTCGGCAGGTTGATGATGGCTTTGCGGTCTGCAGTCGGCTGCCATACGTCGAGAACGGCGTTGCACACCTCAAGCGCATATTCCGGCTCGGTTCCGGTAAAGCTCTCCGGGCTGTACTCGAAGCGGTATTTCTCGCCGGCCTCTTCTGTCAGCTCTTTTAAGAGCTTTGCTCCCTCAACGGCGATTTTCAGGATGTCTTCTTTCGATTTTTTGAAGACCTGCTGACGCTGTGCATAGGAAGTGGAATTGTAAACGTGAACGATGGCATTCTTGCAGCCCTTTAATGCCTCGAAGGTCTTGCGGATGATATGCTCTCTCGCCTGGGTCAGAACCTGAACGGTTACGTCATCCGGGATCAGATCCTGCTCGATCAGGGTGCGAAGGAATTCGTACTCGGTCTCAGATGCTGCCGGGAAGCCGACCTCGATCTCTTTAAAACCAACCTCAACGAGGAGTTTGAAGAATTCTACCTTCTGCTCCAGGCTCATCGGAATTACAAGTGCCTGGTTTCCGTCACGAAGGTCAACGCTGCACCATACCGGTGCTTTGTCAATGCTGTCTTTTTCTGCCCAGTCCATGCACGGAACCGGCGGCATATAATACTGTTTCTGATATTTCTTTACATTCATCATGATTTTTTCCTCCCAGAAAGTGAAATATAATTTATTCTGCCGACATAAATTCGGGATGAAAGCATAAAAAAATCTCTCATCTTCTGTGTCGGCTTCTGACACAAGAGACGAAAGACTTGCTATCTTACGCGGTACCACTCCTGTTTTACAGAGATTTTCTCTGTACACTCTGCGGATACGGATGAAACATCTGCATATCCTGCCCTTCTAACGGTGGGTTTCCGTCTGCACCTACTCTTTTTATTCTAAATTTGGGAGCAGCGGCTCTGAGGTCAGTTCCACGGAATTCGTCTGCTGTTTCGCATCACCCAACAGCTTTCTGGATTCGGAAGCTCCATGTAGTATTCCTCTTCTTTGCCTTTTTCCTAACTTGGCTCTTATGTTACCATTTTTCTCCATCTCTGTCAAGCGCAAAACGCAGGATTCCGTAAAAATACACCCGCCGGAAAGGAGGCTCCGGCGAGTGCTCTAACGCATGATTTCGTTGTTTTATTTGTTGTACTCTTCCAGGTATTTCTGGTAATCCTCTACCTGTTTTCCGTGTATTTCCTTGAGCTCATCCAGCACATCCAGTGTAGGCGGTCCTCCATCCATTTCTGCATTTCGCTCTCTCCCTTCCTTCCGGCGATATAATGCATTATTTTGCACTATTATTTTTTAATGTGTGATATTAACGAGGTTTTTATTCTTGCGTTTTTGTCATTTTTGTTCAGTTTGGCTTTCCTCAAATGCACCATTTTGCATTATTAATTAGTGTTTTTCTACATGGCATTTATGCACGAATTTGAATCATCGCAAAAAGGGAGCCGGAAACGCCCCGGCAGACGGTTTTTCTTCTCGTCCGCCGGGGCGTCCCTGGCTTTCTTTCTTTGTTCACTTTTTCCTGTTTTTTCTATTTCTTTCTATCCCTGGCGCTTGCACGAGGAACGGCGCACCACAACCTCCCCCGAAACGAGAATCCGCTCTTTCGGCGCTTCCGGGTGCTCCTCCCGCCATAAAAATTCATGCACCATACGGCGGCCAAGCCACTTCGTATCGACATGAACGGTTGAAAAGAACGGATACAGCATCCGGTCCTCATCATCATCAAATCCGGTCAGTGCCACATCCTCCGGCACGCGCACGCCGATTTTCCGGAAGGATTCTGTCAGTCTTTTGGCGATCATATCGTTGCCGCAGACAATCGCTTCCGGCAGTGTATCGTAGCTCGCCACAATCTTGTCAAAATTTTCCGGGTAATAAAAATGATCGCTCTCCATATTGGGGCGCACAAGCTCCTCCTCGAGCGGAATGCCCGCCTGTTCCATCGCTGCAAGGAAACCGACATACCGGTCATGCATCGACTCATACGTGCTGCTGTGCTCACTTAGGAAACCGATCCGCGTCATGCCCTGCCCGATCAGATGGGACGTCAGAAGACTCACCGGCTGCACACCGTCCACACGCACGATATCGCCCATCGGCCGCTGTTTGATACCGCAGTAATGGTCGAGCTGAAAAATGCGGTACCCCAGATTTACCAGTTTCTGCATATATTCCGGCGGCAGCATTTTAATGCAGAAGATCGCATCGATATTTTCATTCAGGCCGAGCGGCAGAATGCCGTTCTCCTCCTCCCGCTCCGTCACGATCGCAACGCGCGTCTGACAGTTATTGAGGCTCGCCTCCTCGGAGATGCCGCTCACGACACGGTCCCAATAAACAGCGGCATCCCGCGTACGCAGAACCATAATATTGTAATGCTTCTCCTGCGGTGCCCGAACTTCTTCCACATATACATTTTCGCCCAGATAGCCATTTCTTTTCGCCATCCGAAGAACTCTCTCCCGCGTCACAGGAGCTACCTTCGGATCATCCTTTAATGCCATGGCAACCGTATTCCGGGACAGTCCCAGCTCCTTTGCCATACTCTGTATCGTTACTTTCCCCATAACTTCCTCCCTGTTTTTTCTGCGCAATTCATTTTTCTTCCGCACACGTCTTTGTCTGTAAGAAAAAAAGTGCCGTAAAACGACACTCTTACCGATCGGGGCAACAGGATTTGAACCTGCGACCTCACGGCCCCCAGCCGTGCGCGCTACCAAGCTACGCCATACCCCGTAATCACGTTTTCATTATACCAGCGAACTTCTAAAAAATCAATGTTATTTTTCCCTCTCCCGTTTCATTTAAAAATGTCAATATTAAATGCGACACTTTTTTAACTTTTTTCAACTGATTTTCCGGATCTCCTCTTCAAACAGTTCGCCCGCTGAATGATAGCCGTGGATCTTACGCGGATAATTATTCACCCAGCTTTCAATCGCAGATATTTCTTCATCCGTTTTTTCATCGAAGTTTGTTCCTTTTGGAATATGTCTTCTGATCATTTTATTTGTCACTTCGTTGCTTCCTCTTTCATAGCTGCTGTACGGATGACAATAATATGTCTTTGTCCTGCTGCCTGCTCCCAGTGCTGACCGTTCAATTCCTTCACAGTCTGCAAATTCACTTCCGTTATCCATCGTAATCGTTTTAAATACTTGTTTGAACATATCGCCCCACTTTCTTTCGATCACATCCAGCGCGTTGACAACTGCTGCCGCCGTATGCTCTGGCAACTTCATCACAATTTCATCGCGTGTTTTTCTTTCAGTCAACACAAGAAGACTGTTCTTTGATTTCCCGCGCTTTCCTTTTACCGTGTCCATCTCCCAGTGTCCAAACTCTTCGCGTGTTTCAATTTCTTCCGGTCTTTTTTCTATACTTTCACCCGCTGACGCTCTTGCCTGCGTTTTCTTGACCTTTTTGTATGTGCGTTTCTTATTCTTTTTAACCGGAAGATTTTTATTTGTCAGGTGTAGAAAGATCCCTTTATCAATATAACTGTACAGTGTTGTTGTGCAGATCATCACACTGAATTCGCTTTCTTTTTGTTGTGCCTTAATTTCCCCCAGTACCGCCGCCGGACTGTAATCTTCTTTCACGATCTTTTCTTCAATATAATTTGCCAGTTTGATGTCATTCCCGATCTTCAGACTGCCCCCTTTGCTTTTCAGATTTTCTTCATATTTATCATGTGCAATATCAGGGCTGTATCTTTCTTCCGTTGTCAGATCTGAATTAAGCGCAGTAAAACGTCCTCTTTTTAACTCTCTGTATATCGTGCTTCTATGCACATGTAGCATGTCCGCGATCTCTTTGATTTTTACCCCCGCTTTTATCAATGCTTCAATTCTGATCCGGTCTGCTTTTGTCAAATGTTTGAACGTTCTTTCCATCTCCGCTTTCTCCTTCTATAAAAGAAGCCGCAGGCGATGATCATGATCGTCTGCGGTTCCTTGTAATTTATACAGCCTTATTTATCCCTTAATATTTTTTCGACAATTAGTTTTTCAATATAGTCAGGGCAACTTCTTTCCCCATTTTCCCAGTTTGTCAGCGTTCTATATGGAATTTCTAGCCACTCTGACAATTCTTTTCTGCTCATATTTTTCTGTTTGCGTGCTTCTTCTATTTTCATTCTATCCGCTTCCTTATATTCTGCATCCTTTTTCAATCATTTCATTGATAATGTTTCCGTCATAACCGCTTCCGTAATATTTGAAGATAACGCTTCCATCGTCAAATACTATCCAGTCACAATTAGTATCATTTAAAATTCCATCAAGTGCAACATTGGTCGGCACCTCATGCCCGAACATTGAAAAATAACCAGCAGCTTCATCTATTGATGCAAAACTAAAAACTTCCCCGCCTTCTTCTTTGCATATCATGGTATAATCATGCTTTGTGTATCCTTTTACAGCTTTCATTTTCTTTGCACCTCTTGTCTTTTATTTTTTTCCTGCTATAATCTAATTAAGCACTTGGGGCGGTTAGCAGGAATGTTTAGGTATCCGCCCCCTGTGTGATCCCTTATTCTATTTTATTTTCTTATTTCTTCAAGTATTTTATCAATATGTTCCACGGTATGTATTTCTCCGTTTGTCCTTGCTACTTCTCTAATTGATACCAACATCGCTATTAAATCGGCTTTGCTCATTTCTTCGTTCTCCATTGTTTTCTCCTTTCCTGCTGTTCCCTTGTTACAATTATATTATATACCCATTGAGCCTATATGTCAATCTTTTTTTTACTCATTGAGCTACTTTTTTGCAAAGAAAAAACACTATGATTCCATAGTGTCATCTTCTTCCAGCAGATCATCAACCGTCACATTCAGAACCTTTGCAAATAGCTTCAATTCGTAATCGGTCACAAACCTTGTCCCTATTTCAATTCTACTTATACTGTCGCGTTCCAGTGTTATCCCTTGCAACTGAATTTTCGCAGCCAGTTCCATCTGCGTCATTCGCTTTTTCAATCGTTCAATCCGAATCCTGTCACCGCATAGATTCTTTTTGCCTTTATAGGTGTATATCTTCATCCTTCATTCTCAATCCCTTGTGTTAATGTTCAGCATCATTCTTGACATTAGCACTTTTTTCACCTATATTTGTGTTAATGATCAGAATTACGGAAAACTGATCAAATATTATTATATAACAAAGGGGGCTTTTCCTATGTTTGGTAAAAAAGCAGATGACAAAATCGCCAAGAAACAGGCGGAGCAGGAAGCAAAAGACAAGGCGGCTATGGAAAAATTCGGTGTTGATTTCGACAGTTACACTTCGGACGACATCAAAGAAAAGAATGTCGCATCCCTTAAAGAAATCGCATCCAGTCTTGCAGGTTCAAAAATGTATTCTTTCGGAAGTCTTTTAAGCGGAAATTCAAATGAAACTTTCGCACTTGAAATGTCACGCGCACAGGTTGAACAGAATTTCATTCTTATGCGTCAGAATGAAGAAATTATCCGCCTGTTGAAACAGATCGCAGAAAAATAATTTTCTTCTTTTTTTGTACATATTGTCATCGCATAGATCCCGATCAGTATCATGTATTTGATCTGTTTTCGTGATATTGCACAAAAGGCAGCGACCGTTCTTTGATCGCTGCCTTTTCATTATTCCATTTTCTTACCTTTTTGATACTCACAAAACAGCTTGTCTTCCTCTTCGTCCGCTTTCTTTGCTGCCGCTGTTATTGATAACATAAAAATAGTTGTCACAGATCCAAACGCCGCAGACACGATCGCTGTGACGATGTACGATACCGGAACCATCGTTATTCCTCCGGAATAAATTCTGTGTGTTCTGGATCTCCTGAAATCCAGTACCCGTCTGTCGTCTTGTAAAGTACCCTGTCACCGATCTTTGCTTTCTTCTCGACATTCTTTTCATCAAACATCGTCACGCCACAAATTGCATCGTCTTCAAGCGAAGGTCTTCTGCGAAGGCGAAGCCTTCCATCAAACACTCTGCGGATCGTTCCATGTACTTCTTCTTCGCTTCTTGCTGCTGCCGCCGCTGCTTCAATGTCTTCTGCTGTGATTTCATCCATTATTTCTTTCACTTCTTCAGCCGGAACTTCGCCAACTTTTTCCCCGTTTTCATCATATGCATTCACAGATCCATCCGGTTTTTCTTCCAGTGCCGCATCATCAGGAACGTCATCTGTCACTTCAACTTTCAACGGATACAGCTTTACACCTTCTTCATCCCATACTGACAAGCCATTCTTTTCTGCTTCCTTTTTTGCGTTCTTGATTGTTTTGTATCCCTTATTTACTTTTTTATCGAAAGTGTTTCCAACATAAAACATCTGTTTCCCTCCTTCCTATTTTGCTTTCAGGTAACTGATTGAACTGAATCCGATATACTCCACTCCATCAAGCGTCACAGTAATGTATAACCATTTCGTTCCATTCGATGTATTGTAATAGCCGTAATTATGCACTGTGGTTCCTTTCGGAATGCAGCACAAAGCCTTTTTGTTCTTTCCAGCGTCGTTTCTGCAATACAGATCAGCTGTTGTGACGTAGGATCCCGCCAGCTTCTTGTCGTACTCTCTCGCATAGCATGTTGACTTGACTGTTTTGCTGATGGTCTGATCTGCTGGCTGTGGCTTCGCAGTTGTTGCCGCTGATCCATTCAGAATTCTGTTTACTTCTTTCTGAATAGTATCCGGATCATAACCGCTTGCCGAAAGTGCTTTTCTTCTTGCTTCTCCGTTCCCCCACTGTCCCGCAATTACTTCATGCGCTACGGTTGACACGCTCTTTCCCGGCGTATTTACTGGCTTGCTTTCCGCCTGATCACTGTCATATTTTGGTGTGATAAATCCTCGAATATATCTTCCATTCAGTGATACAGTTCTTTTCTTCACGCTGTCGCTGTAATTGCCTTCGGTAACGACAAAATATCCTGCTGCTTGATTAACGTATGTAACCGTTCCAACATGACGCGGTGTTCCGGTATTGTCGCCCACACCGTTATCCTGCCAATCATACAGCGTCGCTTCTCCCAGCTTCGGAACGTGTGCGTCATTTTCTTCCCATACGCCCATCTGCTTCGCTCTTTCAATCAGATAATAGCAGCTGATTTCAATCGGCATAATTGCCGTATATTTTAACGCAACGGCAAGCGCCGACCAAGTGCAAGCGCACCACTCCCATTCATACGCCATTTTTGTCCCGCGTGGGAATGCACCTGTGAAACTATTGTAAATATCAATAATTGATTTATATGATCCATCCGCTTCATTTTTTCCGATCCAGCTTTCTACCAGATTCACAACTGCTTGTCTTGAATACATTTTTACACCTTCTTCCCCTGATTTATCCACATTGTCCACAACATACTGTTTAATCCACCGCACGCAACACTGATGTCTGCTTTCAAACTTTTTATCCCCCACCTGATTATCATTGCTTGTATCCTTCTGATCCAAGATCAACGATGCATACACTGTATCAGGTGTATATGGCTTTTTCGCTCTCGCAAAAATTCGTTTTACTGGTTTCAAACCACCAAGATGTTCTACTTCGCACCACATCATCTGCGCCCGTATATTATCAACGCCATATGCTTCAGCTTCAGCGATGTATTTTTCCATCAGTTCCTTGAATAAATCATCCTGACACTTCTTTCCTGCATCCGTTGTGATAATCGCAATCAATGCAGCCTTTTCTTTTGCTGTCGGATTCCATCTTGTAGCTTCCCAGTCTACTGACAGTTTCTTTTCGATTCCTGCTGTATCAGCAGTCCTGAAGGCTTTCGGATCTGCCTTCAGGATCATCTGACACAATCTTCTGCCTTCATTCCCATAATTTTGCGCCCAGCCTAATGTACACGTTTTTTCATTGTCTGCATTTGCTGCTTTTCCGGCATACGCACCATATTTTCTTTTTCCGTATGTCTGCCCGCCAGATTCCACGCCGCCGATAATGTTGGTCAAAATTGTCAGATATTCTTTTTTCATTACTGTTCACCATCCTTTGACACAGATGCTTTTCGTGTCAAAACTTCGATTGCATTCTGGATCACTGTCGGAAGTGGAATTCCCATCAGTCCGGCATTTTCCGTGATGCTGATCAATTCATTTGCCATGAATCCAATGATCACTGCATTGCGAATATAATTTACACCCAACGCAAGATCCAGACGGTATGCGATCAACACAAACAGCAATGTCACACCTTTTCTGCACAGCCCCTTCCATCCGGCTCTGCTTTCCAACGCTCCGTTTTCTGTTTTTCTGCTGTTGTGAAAAATTCCCGCAACAATCAGCCCCGATAAATAATCAATCACCATAAAGATCACCAACGTCACAAGTGCCTGATCCCATCCACCGAAAGCAGCTGCAATCGCGCTTCCCACTACTCCAACAGCAGTGCAGATTCCTTCTTTCATGTCATATCCTCCTTAGTTTCATTTCGATCCTGTCAAGATCATCTTCTGCCTGTTTTCTTTCTTCCGAAAGATCGGCAGGGAAGACCGCGCCCGCGATCCTCTCCTGCTCGATCAGGACAGCCTGTTTTCTGACGATGTCTGCCAGCTTTTCCGTTACGCCGCACATCATGTCGACGACTTCCAGCAGGCTTCCGGTTCCGCCTTCATACGGTTCCTTCACTTCGCCCATGTCTGCCCCTCCTTACTGTTCTTCGCTCTCTTTGATCAGATCTTCGCATCCACTTTCGATCAGGATCTGTTCGACCTTGTCTTTCAGAAGGCGCGGCACTCTTTTGTACAGTGCAATCGCTTCTTCTTTTGTTTCCGCATACATGATCTTCTGCGCCCATAACATAGCCATCATCGTTTCGCCCTCCTTTCCGAATAAAATTTTGTATATTGAATGCCTAACAAAATTAAGCATATACAAGCTCCGACATTTCCAGCAGACAGGATTCCAGCATTTCATTCTTTTCCTGAAGTTTCTGAATTTCAACGGTCATTTCTGCCCGCGTCATTCCCCCACTTTCCGGATCCGGTTCATCATCTTTCATGTCTTCGTCTTTTCCAGCCTGATCAGTCTTCCCGTACTCCCAGTATTTTTCAAAGTCATCTTCGATCTGTTTTGTCGTGATCGTGCTGTCCGCCGGAAGTTCAAACACTACTTCATCAAAACGGTACATCTTCCGATCCTTTGCGTCTTCCTGACGGTATTCCTTGATATTGTCCGCCATCCTGACGGTCATTGCGCCACCCGGAAGATTTTCCATCATTACCTTTTCCGGCTTCTGATCTGCATCTACGTTCAAGTAAATCATGCAATTCCTCCATTCTTTTCTGATATTCCAGTTGTCCATAGAATCCATTTACGCGATGTGCCACCTGAAGCAGTTCTTCCGTGTGGTATCTTTCTTGTAAATGGAATGAATCAGATTGTTCAATATAGCTGTTATACGATATTATCTTCTGCGCCCGTTCACGGCGCAGTGTTCCATCACGCTTCAGCTCTCTATATCCACGGATCAGCTGTCGTCTTGCCCTTTTGAATACGCGACGCCGGATCGTGATGTGTGTTCTGCTGATTCTGTATCCTGCCATGTCCAGCATCGGTACGCCCCTTTGCCCCGGACGTGGCAGGTTCCGCCTTCGCTTTTCTTCTTCAATCGGCAACAGCTTGACAATTCCTGTCGTTTCTTTTATTTGCAAGTGCTGATTCTTTGTCATCCACTTGTCCAATGCTTTCACTGCCCGCTGTTCTCCTTTTATGGATCCGGATCCTATCGAAAAATCATCCATAAATGTTCCGCAGCGTATAACATATGGTATCTTTTTCCCTCTTCGCGTCGATCCCAGTGTATACAGATAGCGGATCGCATACGACATCGTAAAATTAAAGAGCCATGCATCAAGATACCCGCCGATGATCAGATGTCCGCCCGGTGCGACGCTCTTTAAATATTTCAGCAGTCCGATCGCATATCTTGCTTTCGGGATTTCCATCATCACCAGATCTATACATACATCATATTGAAGTGAAGCATATGCATGTACAACATCTGTTTTTCTCACATATTCTATTCCCAGCGATTCCTTCAGGAAATAACGCAACATCTGATCTTTCAGCATTGTCTGCCCGTGTCCCGGAATGCTTGCGTGTTGCGTCGGAAGCAATCGCGCCTGAATCAATGGTTCTATCATCAATTTCGTAATATGACCGATCAGCTGATGCATAATGCACAACAGTGCAATGTCCCTGATCTTTCCTGTCATTCCATCCGGACGCTGCCGGATCGTCACTGGTTCCATATCATCCGGTTCTATTCCGTGATCGACCAGATCTTCCACAATCCCAAGCATTGCCAAGCCAATCGCTTCAACAGCTTCATTTTTATACTTCCACGATCCGGATAAATCATCTATTTTTATATCGTCGCGTGGAATTCCTGCATACTTTTCAATAAACGTCAGTACATCGTTTCTTCTCCATTTTCCTTTGAAACATTCAACAACTGCCTGTTCGCACAGCTGCCTGCTTAACTTTTTATATCTCTTTTTATGTGCCATCTTATTTTTACTTTATGTGTGAAGCGACTTTCGGTTGCGACAGATCCTTGAATCAGGATTCGTCTTGTTACTACTTGCCGCACGCATAACCCACGGTTATACATGCCAGTTTCCCGGCTTCCGGTTTTACTGATTTTCGCTTATGCGCGGATATACAGACGCATTTCAGCAAGTTTTCACCTGCCTTCATAAATACATAAATTCGCGGACGACTGTTCCAGTTCGAGTTACCCGGCGCATTGTTGCCATTCTCCGCAGCCAGACCAGCAAAACGCCACGGGCAGCGAACCCCGGCGGAGTTGGTACCGTAGAAAGCCGATCCCGCGCCTGCATACCCTTTTTATTTTCTTTTCCTGTTAGGTGTGTATGAGTGGTCTTGCCCCTCTGGTCTGCTTACGCAGACCATTCACCCCGCTTTTTACCCGCGCCACAAAGCCGCGGACGACCGGCCCAGTTCGAGCCACCCGGCGCAACGGAGCCATGCTCCGCAGCCAGACCAGCATCCCCGCCATTGCCCAAGGACGCAAAACGCCACGGGCAGCGAACCCCGGCGGAGCCGGTACCGCAGAAAGCCGACTTAAAATAAGTCGTTGAAGATCCGCCGATCAGCTTCGGAAACAGCACGCCCAACTTTGACTTGATAAATGCTTTCACATAGTTCCATCCGGACGGCATACCGGAATATACAATGCCTGTATCTTCATAGTCCGCTGTGATTGATCCTGACAGTTTCTGACTGTCGCGGCACTGATACACAGTATAATCAAATCCTCCTGCTTCGTTTGCAGTCGTGTCATACAGTGGATCCAGCCCGATCGTATATGATCCATCCAAAACTTCTACACCAGCAACACGAAGCGGTGTCTTTCCTGCTGTCAGGCTGAATGTGCATCCGTCTTTATGTCCCGCCAATGCTTCTGTTGCGCCCGAATGCCACGGCATAGTTGAAATACACGTTGTTGCTGTCGTTGTGATCGTTCCGCTGATGTCAAGATTGATCGCTGTGTATTCCGTTCCGTTTACTGTTACTTTTTCGATTGAAGATACTTTCACCAGATCCGCAAGGTTACGCATCCATGCATTCCATCTGTCTTTATTCGACTGTGCGCCCATATCACCAACCGATACCGTGGATCCGACAATGAATCCTGCTGCCTGACTTGCAGACAGAAGAACCCTTTTCACATTTTCTTCCGGCAACGCCGCCATGTACTGATAGTTGTAATTTGTGCATCCTTCGGCAATGTTTGAGTTTTCCAGATCAAAATGCCTTAACTGCCACATACGAAGAATCCATCTTGTATCACAGTCATTCCACAGTCCTTCATAAATTGTTTTCTGTCGTGCCTTCTGGATCCCTGCCGTTGCTGATGCGAAGTTATATGCCTTGATCCCTGCGCCGGATGTCAACGCGCCTTTGCTGTCCAGACCACCGGGGAATGTTGCGTGCCATGTGATCGGTCGCTTTTTATTTTTCGGATCCACATCCCCCGCATCCGGATAATAGCCGGATCCCCTTGTTGTTCTGAATGAAATATAATCGTATGCACCGTCATTCCATTCTTTAATCCATAATGCAAGCGCAAATGTATATACTGGTGCATCTTCACCAGTGATGTCAAAACCGTCTTCACCTTCAAAATATGTGATGTTCATGGTTCCGTCTTCCAGTGACAGCGCGTTTGCTCTGATATACCATGTCATCGGATCTTCATCCGCCCAGTCCTCGACCGCTTCAGTATTTTCTGTACATAGCTGTGCTGCCGCTTTATCTGCCAGATCATCCATCGGTGTCATTTTTGTTATTCCTGATACTGACGGATCATAGCTTCGCAGTGTATACGTCTTTCCATTCCATGCCTGCGCTGCTGCTGTTGCAAACCGTGAAAGCAATTTATACTTGTCTGTTTCTCCTGCTGCCAGCGCACGCGGATACCATGACCAGAAAACCCGTGTTGTATTTGTTCCGTCAAGTAATTGTCTGCACGCAGCGTCAAGTGCTTCCGCCGAATTCTGTCCGCCATTCAGTGCGATCGCTTCCAGTGCCGCCGCCATTCTCTCATGCTGTGCATAAGACGGAAATGATAAATCAATTCCTTCCATTCTTTTTTTCCTCCTGTTTACTCATTGATCGGTGTTAATGCCAGATGCGGGATCCCCCGTTCTGTATAAATTGCATATGCATATTTGATATTTTCATCTTTATCCAACATATATGACGCTTCATTAATCTGCCCCGCAATTTTTACAGCTTCATTTGCCTTATCCAGAACTTCATTCGCCTGCTTCTGTCTTTCCTGTTCTGCCGTGACGCGATCACTTTCTGCTGACACTCTGCTTTTTTCCGCGTTCACACGACCTGTTTCTGCCTGCACTCTGGCTTCCTCTGCCTTCACGCGACCTGTTTCTGCCTGCACTCTGGCTTCCTCTGCCTTCGCGCGACCTGTTTCTGCCTTCACTCTGGCTTCTTCTGCGTTCACACGTTTCGTTTCCTGATCAGCATACTGTTTCATTGTCTTATCGAAGATAGAAAGTTCATCGCCCGAAACGATCGCATCTTCATCTTTCACCTTTGCTTCAATCTCTATTTCAAAAGTGACCGATGTTACTACCTGCATCAGATCTGAAGATTTCACTTCCACTTCACACAATGCCGTTCCCGCTGCTGCCAGTGCCTGACTGTCCAATTCCACCATCACAACATTGTCCGTGAATTCACACGGTGTATATACCCTGTGTCTATCTGGTTTTCTGATGAAAGCTGTGACGCTGGATCCTGCCTGGATCGTATACGGTTCCCCATGATTCAGTAGTACGGTTTCGACATATCTTGTTGCCCGATCTCCCTGTTTTGCAGACACCATATACTGTTTTGTCCCACCCGACATTTCAATTTCAATTCGCTGAATTACTTTTCCAAGTGCCACTGTCTTCCCTCCTTTCTATAATCCGAGTTTGTTCAGGATCTGCTGCATTGTCACTTCGGATCCATCTGATTTTATGAATTTCACCCCATGCCTGAATATCGCATCAAACGTAAAATCCACTGCGTTTTCCACGGTTGCCTTTGATCCAAAAGCCACACCGCGCCCACCATGCAAAAAATGCATTGCATATACCGCTGTTGATACGAAGTCAATGACGGTCACTGTATTGAATGTATCTTTCAGCACATAACGAACATCATATGAAAATTCTGTATTCAGATCCCCGCCGCAAACAGTTGTCGCTTCCCCGATCGGAAGTTCTTTTACTGCTGACGTATATGCGCCCTGACTTGAAAGTTTATACTGCATCTGAAGTGTTGCTTTATTCTTTCCGTTGCAGGTTGAATATGTGCTGTCTGTCGTCGCTAAAAAGTATACGCCTTCATTTTCCAGTGTTCCATCCTGTCCACACCTCATAGAATCCACCTGAATCGTCGGCGGATTATATTCCACTACTGTCACTTTTGCAGTTTTTTCTGCCGTCCGTCCTCTTGTATCACGAATCTTCACTGTCACGTCCATGATCCCATAGTCTTCCAACATATATGACTGTGGCAATGCAGAAGGCGTTCCATAATATGTCCTGTCATTCAGTTCCATATTGACTGATACAATATCCGCGCCATATGACTTTGTGATATTCGCTGCTGTAATGGCTATATTGCTGTTATGTTCCACGAACATCCCCCACGCCGCAGGGACACGCCCTTTTGTATCTGCGATGGATATAGAATTGATCACCGGGACGCAATCATCCGGGACTGTCGCCCTCACCGCAGTATCCCTTGATTGATATACCTGCGATCCAAACAACACCTGAACTGAAAGTATGCAGGAACCCGCTGTACTGTTTTTTATCTCTTCATTCCAGCTTTTCGGTATAGTATAGCTTGTATTGATCCTTGTCGCTCCGGACGTTTTTTTGTCCAGCGTATACGACTTTGATCCAATCGCCCACTTGAATCTGTACGTTGCATCAGATGACAGTTTCACAGAAAATAGTGAATCTTCATCTGCATTTTCTATATTGATAGGAACTGCCGTCTTTCCATCAATTTCAAATTCCGAAGCCCCCGGATCGAATCCGTATGGTACAAATGATCCCAGATCATAAAATGAAAAGGTCATTTCTGTTCCTTCTTGTGTCGGATTCTGACCGTATACAATTTTGAAGAATGGCTTTCTAATTGTCAGCTTTGTTCCAATGTTCAGTGTTGCTTTTTTTACCCATGTTCCTTGTGCTACGATGGTATTTAATGTAAAGTAGGAATGCACTGTCCATCTGTATTGTTTTCCATCAATGATCATGACCGATGGCATATCTTCTTTTTTTACGCCCAGCAGCCAGTCGTCTTCATTTTGCGTGAACGTTACGGATGTGATTGTTGTTACATCTCCGCTGACTTTCCCGGTGAAGACAGCGTTCGCATATATACTTGTGACTGGTACTTCTCTTCTTGTCGTACTCATACTTTTACTACCTCGAATATTCCATCATCGTCGATCAGCTGTCTGTATTCCTGTTTCCGTTTTTGCCTTTTGGCGCTCTGTGTTGCCGTTTCTTCCACCTGCTCCGCTTCTCTCCATTTCACGCCCATCCCGTACTGTGTGGATATGAAATCAAAGTATCCGCCGTCGTCTGCTGCTCCGACTGACCACCTTCGCACCGCTTCGACATTTTCAATGTGTAGCTTGTTGTACTGCACATATGCCACTGGAATGCCTTCCTGCCTGAATTCCAGTCTTTTGTCGGATAGCAATGTCGAAAACGGCAGTACCCCGCCATCTTGCTTTTTTCCGATCTCCATTCCATCATCCGTGTAATGGAAATATGTTTCATTCTCTCTTCTGAATTCTTCCAGTTCGTCGCCCTGCGATGTCACAGTTTCTTCGACCGACTTAATAGACATATCAAATGAATTTGCAGTCTGATTCAGTGCTGTTGAATATTCATTTGTCATTCTTTCAATGGTCTTTTCATTCAGTTGCGAAGCATAGTCTTTCGCTTCCCGTTCTGCTGCATAGGTCAGATCCCTTTGTTCTGTTCTGACCTGTTGAACCGATGTCATAATCCCGCTTTCTGAAGATTTAATTGCAGCCTGTGCCTGTTCGATTGTCCAGTATCCTTCATTCAGCGTTTTCTTTGTCCTTGCCTGTGCCTGATCCACTGCATCGGACTTCATTTTTTCCTCTGTTTCTTCCTGAAGCTGTGCAAAACTCTTTGTCACATTAGAAAGTTCACAGGTGTTTTTATCCGGATGCTGCGGATATTCCGTCATCTTCACGATCCGCTGTTTTTCTTTTGTAGCTTCCGTTTTTGAAATCAGATGCACTGTATCACCGATGTCATATTCCAGAATGCTGTATTCCTTTTTCTGTGATGCTAGATCCGCAACGTCAGCAGTATATGCTGTATACGGCTTCGATGCTGTGTCCAGCTTCGCAGTTGCATCTTCGATCAGATTTTCAGTGATGGTGTATCGTTCATCTTTCCAATAGCGCGGAATCACTTTATCTGAATACTGATGATTGTCAATATACGGAACCCCCAGCATAATTTCCGGTGTGATCCCATCTTTTCCCACTGGATAAATCCTTGTATAGAAATCATATGTATCTGATTTCAATGTCAATTTCCGCAGGTTTAATCCTTCTATGAAATACGCTCCGCGATCCATTCCGATCGCTTCATATAGGTCTATTCTCTTCTGGATGTTGTCGATCTTGCATTCGCATCTGTATGTGTCCATAACCTCCTGAAGTACATCCCAAGCATTGCACGTTTCATCAATGCTGACTGTTCTTCGCTTTGTTACTGTACAAATTCCAACCGTCCAACCTGTTCCATCAAAAGCGAATTCCAAGCAGGCGCGCGCCGTCTGTGTTACACTCTCAAATCCGTACAGAAATTCCTGTGATTCCAGTTCTTCTATATTCAGCTGTGCTACATAACTGTTTTTATTTTCTCCTGTTTTTATTTCCTTCAGAACATATTCATCATCTTTTGTCCTGATATAATATTCAGCCCGCAGATTTTCAATTTCTGATCCTGTTTTCGGATAACTGAATGAAATCTGCTTATCTCCGGATGATAATGTTTTTTCAATTTTTAGATCATCCGGATCATCTATTCCTGCAATTCTCCTGTGCTGATCATCATATATCTGAAGCATATATCATCCCCCCTTTATAACCACATCGGGGAATACCTAACTGTTACCCTTGCGCCATTCGTTGAAAACGCAAGGTCATTTCTTCCCGTTTTCAGTTTAGGGAACGCCCACAGATCCACGGATCCGAAAGCGTTATCCCCTTCCTTTGTTATTTTTCCGGTCTTCCCGTTAATCACAATCGTTTCGCCATCCATCAGGCTTTCAATAGTGTACGGTTCCCCGTTTAGTGTTATCTTATAGTTTGTCAGATCCGCTTTTGCTGTCACTTCAATAATGCAAGGTGTATCCCGGCTTCCTTCTGCGTACAGCTTTCCTTCCAGTTCCTGATCAAATATCCCTTCTGCTTCATCGTCAAAAAAGAATCCATCAAATTCTAATGTCAGAATTCTTTTTTCCTTTTCAAGCGTTTTTTCGTAATCATCGCCAGCCAGAAAACCTTTGTATTTTCCTTTGAATCCTCTGATTTCTTCCATAATGCAGGATGACCTGAAATTCTGCATAAAAGATGACATTGTTCTTTCCAGTGTCGCCCTGTTCTTTCCCCTGAAGTATATGGTCATTGTCATAGAACCCAGTGGAATATCTGTGTCGTACTCTGTCGGAAGAAGTGCTTTTGACATCATTTCATAGTTTGCCGTCATCTTCGGGGGCTTTGTTTCTGCCGTCAGTAATGTCGCCCCGTATCTTCTGACGTCAATCCCGTTTATGATCATGCTTTACCTCCTCCGTTTTATTTCATCTGTGAATTTTTCTTCCACTTTTGAATATACTTTCGTTGCCACGACTTCGCCGTCCATTGTTACATAGACATATACCGTTGTTCCTGTCATAATTGCATCCAACTTTTTATCCAGCATGTCGCCCAGCCTGTCATAAAACTGTTTCAATGGAAGGATTGCTTCTGCTCCCGCTTCTCCTCCTGCCAGCAATGTGTCGCCTGCCGCCCCGAATGCGGTCGGTTTCGTCATAATACCGCCGTTCTTATACCAGCTAATGCTGAAATGTGGAACTGATGGCGGATTCAAGCTGAATGATCCGCTGATAGACGGATGAGGCAGTCTCAAATGCGGTAATGACCAGCTGAAGTTGAATTTTGATCGGATCGCACTGATCGCATTTCCTACCGCAGTTTTTGCAGCATTGATCGGTGTTGTGATCGCTCTCTTGATTGCATTCCATGTCGAAGACGTTGCTGATTTCACGCTATTCCATACAGAACTTATCGTTGACTTAATCCCGTTAATCGCAGATGTCACTGCTGACTTTGCGGCATTGATCGGTGTTGTCACCGCAGTCTTCACTGCATTCCATGCCGTCGATGTTCCTGTTTTGATCGCATTCCATATTGTTGTCACTGTTGTCTTTACTGCATTGAATACAGTCTGCACCGTCGTTTTGATCGCATTTACGACAGTCTGCACCGCCGTTTTGATCGCATTCCACACTGTTGTGATGACTGTTTTTATTCCATTCATTACAGGCGTGATCACGCTGTTTTTCATGAAATTCCATGCCGTCTGTACCGCGGACTTTATTGCATTTATCACTGTCGTGAATGTTGTTTTAATGGTGTTCCACACCGTCGAGATCGTTGTGCTGATCGCATTCATCACTGGTGTGATCACATTATCCTTCATGAAATTCCATGCCGTCTGTACCGCAGACTTTATTGCATTTATCACTGTCGTAAATGTCGTCTGAATCGCATTCCATACCGTCGTGATCGTTGCGCTGATCGCATTCATCACTGGCGTGATGATATTATCTTTCACAAAATTGATTGCTGTCTGTACCGCGCTTTTGATTGTTTCCCATACGCTTATGATCGTATCTCGACAATTTTCCCAGATAAACCGGAACGGTACGGTTATCAATTCAAATGCTGCTTTGACAACTTCCACTATGAACATGATCGCAACCTGAACCACGTTCTTTATTGTTTCCCACACATTAGACACGACATCTTTCACAGCATTAAAGATTGTGCTGATCGTATCGTGTACGGTCGTGCAGAACGCCGTCACGTTTGTAACAATTCCATTCCACACCGTTGTGCAGAATGTTGAAATCCCATTCCAGATTCCTTCAAAAAACGAAGAAATTCCGTTCCAGATTCCTTCAAAAAAGGTTTTCACTCCATTCCAGACAGTTTCCCAGTTAGTTCCAAACCATCCAAGAAAAACATCCGCTACACCTTTGACTGCTCCGATTATTGTTGAAAAATATTCTTTCAGACCATCCCAGATGCTTGAAAAAATTCCTTTTATAGCTTCCCACGCACCAGACCAGTCGCCACTGAATACAGCAGAAAATACATCCCATATTCCAAGAATGACATTGAAAGCTGTTTGTAATGCGATTGCAATCGTACTGAAGGCAGCTTCCAACACTGGTGCAAGCAAATTACAGAATCCGTCCCAGATTGTTTTTATTGCTGACGTCACGTCGCTGAATGTAATTCCTAACGCTGACAGTCTTTCACTGATTCCTGCTGCAAATGTTGTGAATGCATCTTTGATTTTCTGCCAGATCGCCGTGATCGTATTTCTGAAATCCTCATTCGTATTCCATAAATGAATAATGACTGCTGTAATTGCTGCAATCACTCCCACTACAATCGCCGCTGGTGATGTAATCAATCCCAGTGCTTTCGTGAATACTCCTGAAAATCCGCCTGCTTTTACAAGTCCGGCTGACAGCGTTCCAAGTGCGCGTGATACATTTGCGCTGAACGTGATCACTTTTCCCAATCCCATCAGCATCGGTGCAAGTGCTGCCACAAACATTCCGATGCGAAGAATTGTTTCTTTTTGTCCTTCGTCCATTGCATTCAGTTTGTCCACAAAGTTCTGAATATGTGTCACAATATCACGGATTTTTGGCATCAGAATTTCCCCGAAGCTGATAGCAAGTTCCTGAAGCTGTGACATCAGGATCGTGATCTGTCCCTGAAGATTGTCATTCATTGTGTTTGCCATCTTTTCAGATGATCCATCGCAGTTGTCGATCGCTCCTGCCAGCTTCTCAAAATCTTTATCTGATCCGTTTATGATCGCCAGCATTCCGGACATTGCTTCCTTTCCGAATAATGCCGCTGCTGCCTGTGCCTGTTCCGCTTCTGACAGTCCACCCAGCTTCTGCCGCAGCTGTTCCATCAGTTCACGCAACGAAAGCATCTTACCGGAACTATCTGTCAATGATATTCCATACTTATCCATCGCAGCCGCGACAGTATCTGTTGGCTTCGCAAGGTTCGTGATGGCTCCTCGCAAAGATGTTCCCGCCTGGCTGGACTTGATACCTGCATTTGCCATCAATCCGATCGCAAGCGCAGCATCTTCTGCTGTGTATCCTAACGATCCGAGAACCGGGGCTGCGTATTTAAACGTTTCACCCATCATCGACACGTTGGTATTTGCATTCGATGATGCTGCCGCCAAAATATCAGAAAAATGACTGGAATCTTTTGCCGAAAGTCCGAAGGCGGTCAGGGCATCTGTTACGATGTCGGATGTCGATGCAAGGTCTTCTCCTGATGCTGCCGCAAGATTCATGATGCCCTCCAAGCCGTCCATCATGTCCTGCGTCTTCCATCCAGCCATCGCCATGTACTGCATCCCTTGTGCAGCTTCTGATGCGCTGAACTTTGTTTTTGCGCCCATTTCACGGGCTTTTCCTCGCAGTTTATCAAGATCCGTTCCTGTTGCTCCGGAAATTGCTGATACTTTCGACATTTCACTGTCAAAATCCGCTGTCGTCTTAACAGCCGCAACTCCAAGCCCTGCAATACCGGTCGATAACGGAAGAAGTTTCTGCCCCACACTCGTTAATGTGCCGCCAACCTTTTCTGCTTTTGCTGCATATTCATCAAACGGCGCACGCGCAAGTTCTGCGTTCACATTTTTCAATTCCGCTTCCATTTCAGTCAGTGCAGCTTTCGACTGATTCACTGCCGCTTCCTGCTTTGTGATCGCTGTTTCTGTTTTTGTGATCTGGCTTTCACTGGTGGACAGCTGCGAAGACAATTTTTCATATTCCGCCTTCAGCTTCTGTGTTTCTTCGCTGTCTTCGCCTGTCGCTTTCGCACTATCTTCATATGCTTTTTTTGCCGCTTCAACCTTTGTCTTCAGCTGATCGTGCGCTGTTTTTTGCAGTTCCAACTTCTGTTTTAAGTTGTCATACTGTTGTCCATTCTGTTGCACGATCCCCTTTTGAACATCTATCTTCGATGTCAGTTCGGTCACTCTTGCACGCAGGGCGTCCTGCGCGGATCCGCTTAACTTTGCTTGTGCCGCAGCCAGCGAATGCTGTGCTGTCAGGTTTTTCATCTCTGCTGCTGCCTGACGCATCGCCTGCTGATACTGCGACGTTTCTGCCCTAATCTCAATTAAGGTCTTAGCCATGTTTCGCGTTCCTTTCTTTACTTCTCATCGACCGTCCTAATCTCGAATGCCGCATGATCTAAAAGGCTCATGATGTCCGCTTCTATGCACTGCTGATATGAGTTTTTCATAAGATTGATACAGATCTTCACTATTCGATCCACATTTTCCCTGCATATCTTCCACAGGTTTTCACCCGGATCTTCATCGTTATATCCATTTTCTTCGTCATATTCGTCGAAAGCAGATTTTTCTTTCTGTATCTTTTCAGGATGTTCTGGATTAAGATCCAGAAATTTCTTCGTGATCACATCCTGCATCATGAAATGGATTTCTTTCACAGCTGACAATACATCTTCCGGATCGGCTTCTTCCACCTCCCGCTGTCTTGCTCCGAATACTGTCATTAAGATCTTCGTATTCGCTTCAAAAGCATCACTGATCGAATCACTGTCATTCCGTTCCATGATTTCCGTATATCTGCGATACATTTCCACTGAAATCGTCGTGCAGACATATTCTTTGTGTCCACACGACAAGATCAGTTCCGGCATCACTTGCCATTTGTAAAATTTTTCGCGAAGTCTTCCGTTCTTTTATCAACCTTTTCACCCACTGATACATCCATCAATGCAAATTCCATCACGATCGAATCCGGTGTCATTCCGGTTTCAGCATCCAGCATGTCATCTGTTGTGAACTGGTTTCCGTACATTTCAACAATAACGTCCATCATATCCATGAACTGCTGTCTTGTGTACAACGCCTGTTTCGCTTCTGTGTCCATAATGCTGTCGCGCACTTCCAGATAGCGCAAATATGCCATCGTGGACATTTTCTGCGGCATCGTATATTCTTTGTTGCCGATGATAATTGATCTTTTCTTTGTTTTAGCTGCTGCCATTTCTTTTCCCTCCTGTTTTATGCTGCATCCGGTTTTTCCTGAACTTTTGAAAACCAGTCTTTGATCGCTGCCGCTGCTTCTGTATGTTCCGCAAGAAGATTGCTTTCATCAACGCTGCATTCATATCTTCCATCCATCTGACGGGCATAAAAATCGCCCTTCAATGTTGCTGTCTGCGTTGTTTTTGTTTCCCCTTCTGTTTCGTAATTATCTTCAAATCCCTGACCGAATCTTCCACAGTACAGCCATTTGAATTCATACTTGCCATTCAGCTTCTTCGCACGCCATCCAAGCGCAAGTTCCGGTGCTTTGTCATCCTTCGTCTTAATCAGGAAGCCTTTTTCATACAGATGCCCGAACACCTGCGACTTATCCTGCGGTGCCAAACTGTTCACTTCCAGTTCCACGCTTGTCCCTTTATATGACATGTTTACATCTTCAACCGAATCATCACTGTAAATTTTTTCAGTTTCAAATTCATCGCTGATCTTTCCCGTGATCGCGCGTGCCAGCTTTGACGGTGTTTCTGCCGTGTATTCTGTTTCTGTATTCGTTGTAACTTTTGCGATATGAATATCTCTGAACGATACAGTCCTGCTTCGCACGATCTTTTCTTTTTCTCCTGCCATGTTTATTCCTCCGTTTCCTCTGCTTCTTTCAAAATTAAAAATCGCATCGCATTGATAAAGATCCCCGTATCTGTTTCACTCTGATCATTTCCTTCCTGAAATAGAAATCCGTTTTCCTTCATCAGTTTTTTTATTCTTTTCACAAGCGTCTGCTGATCGCTCCGCGACCAGATATTCACTTGTATGCTTGCTGCTTCAATTTCACATTCATCATCTGAATGTGCATCTTCTGTGTCTTGTAGCTTCCACAGTGTCACATGAAGCCGTTTCAGGCTTTCGTCATACCATCCTTGCTGTACGATTGTTCCTTCATCCGAAATCGGCTTCAATGCTTCCGCTGCCAATCCAATAACATCCACTGTTTTATCCTCCCAGTTTTTCGTTTAATGCTTTCTGGTACTCTTGATCAGCTATCATGTGATATTCACTTTCACACTCCGATTTCGTATTATTCAGGAAGTCCCGCGGCGGCATTTTCGATGTCCCCCACTCCACAAACTTCATGTAAAACCAGTTTTGCGCGTCGCCATTCAATTCCCATCCGACTTCGCCTTTTTTGGTCGTTACCTTCTTAGGAATGTTGTCCCGCGCATGTCCCGGCGGTCTGTATCCATTCCGTCCTGACTTCGAATTGTCAGCAGATCTTGCCATGTGTGCCTTCATCTTCGGTTCTGTAATATCGGCGGATCTCTGAAATATTTTTTTATTGATCGCTCCGATTTCAGCACTTGACGACAGGGCTTCCACACCACGCTGCACTTCCTCAAATCCTTCAAATCGGAACGATATTTCCATCTCTATTTCCTCCTGTCAGTCGTGTCTGTTGGCTTTCAGTTGCACATACTGCCTGTCATTTTGTTTGAAATCTGTTGCATAAATGTCATATCTGTCGCCTTCAAATTCGATCAAGAAATCTTTTGCATGTACTTTAATCTCTTTTATACGTCTGCAATATCTCACTTCAAACACGATTGCGTTTTCCAACCTGACATCCAGTGCTTCGTACAATTCCTGCCCGTAAAGGTTTCTGATCTCACACCATGCTTCATAAAACAGCGTCGGTTCTTTTTCCTGCTGCCGTCCGTTTTCCAGACTTTTGTTTCGCTTGTAAAATTTGATCCTTGCTGTTGCCATGCTATCCCCTTAACGTTTCTTTCAGCATCATTGACTGAATCGCGTACCTGATGCGTTCCGTTGAATCAGATGTGATTTTCCCGTTGTTGTACATTCGATCCCTGTGATCGTATAATTCCTTCACATACGAACAGATCAGTATTTTCTGCCTATTTGTTGGCTTTTCCGGATCGAATGACGGAATCAGTTCCTTCATTTCATCGATGACAGCATCATGCATTAGTTCGATCATGCTGTCATCGTCTGTATAATCGACGCGCAGATACTGCTTCAATTCCTTTAGGCTCATATCATCACGCCCCTTTTTTTGTTAGCCAGCCACAGCAACGCTGATTTCTCCTTTAACAACCGCAGTTTCATCGACAGACTGAACGTCAAATCTATCACGAACCTTGATTCCCGTCAGATCCTTCGCCCACAGATCTCCCGCTTCAGTAGAAAGTTCGATCGTCATTTTCTCACGGTCAAACAAGGTAACAGCTTCCTTCAGATCTCCCATGTATACCGGATATTTGTAACCAGTCACATCGTTTTTGTCAGATCCTGTTCCGCCTTTTAATACATTTGTGCTTTTCAGTGTCTTATTGCTCACAACCTTTACCGGATACTTGCCAAAAAGAAGTGTCTTTGTTGCATCTGTCGTATCCGGCTGCATGATGTACTTGCCATCCTTATCCTTCAGCTTGTCCATGTAGTTAAAGCCATCCTGATTCGTCAATACAATAGAACTTGCTGCAATCGCCGGATCCAGCTTCACGTTGAATACATCTTTGAAATCATCAAAAGTCGCAACCGCAACTTCTTTTCCTTTTGTGATTGTGTTAATCACATTCAGAATTGCAGCATTTCTTGTCGCTCTTGACTTCTTTGCGATCCACTTATTCAGATATGCAAGGATATTCGTAGTAGTGTCCTGAAGCAGTTCGCGTGTTGTCTTCAGAATTCCGCCTTTTTTCTTGATTGCATACTTGATCTGTTTCAGGTTCGGTGTTTCTTCCTCTCCGAATTCTCCACCTTCATCCACGTCGCCCCAAGGTGTACTGTCTGCATCAACTTCGATCACACGGGATCCACTCATTGTCGCTACCTTTTCGACATTGACGTACTGTTCCAGATCGTTTTCTGTACGGCGCAGTTCAATGATGTCTGTGCTTACATCCTCCGGAACCGTAAAACCTCCATCCTCGTCTACGCCTTCCTTCATCATGTTTTTGAAGCTGTCCATGATCTCCTGATCTTCTTCCGGCATAGCACGTTTACAAAGACTACATACGATCCTGTTTACAAACGCTTTGCACACCTGCGCTTTGCTGTACTTTTTAGACTTCTGACCATCTTCAATTTCCTTCGCCTTCCCATTGTGTAAAGAATCCTTGATACCATCGTCATCGTCTTCTTCCATTTCCATCAGCATGTCGAATTCTTCCTGCATCTCACGAAGTTCCGCCATCTGATCCTTCATTTCCTGTGTTTTTCCCTGCCCCTGAAGACCTCTGATCGCATTTTTCTTGTCATTGATCTTCTTCAGCAATGCCCTTGCTTCTTTGCTCATTCTGTTTTCCTCCTTAGATTCCGAAAAGTTCCATTTCTTCGATGATTGCTTCTTCTTCGGCTGTAATCTTCGCCGTCACATCATCTGCGCTTTGTGTTTTAATGCCTTCTGGTGCTTTTTTGAAATTCTCCATCATCCAGCCAACACAGGCGGCGACCGCTGGACGTTCTTCGATCTGCACATCGAAGATTTCCTTTGCTTCCTCTGCCGTCATCCATGTTTCGGCATTGATCAGATCTGTGACTTGTTCTTCTGTCACGCCTTCTTTCACTCGTCCCATATATATGTCCGTGATGCTTTTCTGACATTTATCCAGTTCACTGATCAGCCGCTGAAAATCATCCGCATTTCCATATGCCCATGACAGCGGTTTGTGAATCATGATCTGCGCTCCCGATGACATTACAATCGAATCACAAGCCATCAGGATCACGGATGCGATCGACGCAGCCATTCCGTCCACGATGCCTGTTTTATGTCCGGTATGCCGTGATAAAATGCTGTGAATCGCTATCCCGGCAAATACGTCACCACCGCCACTGTTGATGTACACCGTCAGTTCAGCCCCCGGTTCAATCTGATTCATAAAATCCGATATATCCTGCGGGCATGTATCTTCATCGCACCATGCTTCCCATGTTGAAGAAACAATGTCACCGTATATATACAGGTCTGCTGCATTATTCGATACATTTCTGAATTCCATAAATCCAGTATTTTCAATCTTCTTTGTTTTTGGATTTCTCCGTGAAAAATTGAATTTATTCTTCATCGTTTTCCCCTCCTTCCTGCGATTCTTTTTCATCAGGTTCTGTTCCGGTCGTGTCTGCCTGATCTCCTTCTTCCGGATCCTTCTGCGTTTTCTGATCCGTTTCCGGCTGTATAGGAAGCACACTTTGCTGCTGTGCATTTCCCGCTTTTTCGTACTGCTTTCCAACTTCTGTGATCGGAATATAATTTCCGTTCACAATCAGCTGATCACCGCCTTCTGCATCCATCAGATCCAGTTTTCGTCGGCATTCATTCACTTTTTGAATTCCATTCTGGACACCTGTTGCGAAAATCTCCATCTGTGTCTTGCTGTCAGTTCTTAGCAGAACTTTTTCATTCAGTTTGTAATATTTTTCTTCGCTGAAGGCTTCTTCATCTGTCAATAACTTATAATTGACCTCTTCTTCGTACTGCTTTAATACAAAAAGCATCGTGTCTGTTAGGAATGACAACTGCTGCATTTCGCTGTTGTTGTACGAAGATTTTGTGTAATCATTGATCTGATTCGGCTTGATTCCGAATGCAGCTGCGATCTGAAGTGCTGAATATTTCTTTAGTTCGATGAACTGACTGTCCGAAAGTTTAATATCCAGTGGCGTCAGCTTCATCCCAAGCGGAACCGGAATGATTTTTCCTGCATTTTTTGCGCCTGATCCGAATTCTTCAAATGCCTGCACCAGTTTTTCTTTTAAATCTTTGTTCAGATCTCCTGTGTATTCCAGTGTTGCTTTCCCAGTCAGTCCGCTTTCATATAAGCTGTTCAGATAGTCCTGTGATGCCGCTGCGCCCTCCACAGTCGTCTTCAATATCGCCTGCACAGGAAGCCCCGTAATACCATCCAAGCTGTGTGATGTCTTGAAATGCAGAACTTCATCTGTCCCGAACACATATTGCTGCCCGCTGTATTTATCGTTGTAGACATACCAGATCTTTCCTCTTCCTCCGAAGTATCCTTCATCATCCACTACAATCTGCACGCAGTTCGACGGCATAATCCACAAGTCCATGACTTTGTATTCTCCGCCGTATTTTTTTCTTTTGAACTTCGACCTGACATATACATACGCATTTCCGAAGTGATTTCGGTTCATTTCCACGGCATTCCAGAAAGCTGTTGGCGTCATAAACGGATTCGGTCTGTTTTTCAGCAGTTTCGCAACATCAGACAGTTCTGGTTCAATGATCCCTTTTTCAGTTTTTTGATAATATTTCCACGGTATTTTTGCCAGCGTTTCAGACATCATTTTCAAACATGTGAAGTACGTTACTTCCGCCATCACATCCTTGTTTTTTCTTTTCACACCAAGCCATTCAAGAAATGATTCTTCCTTCATCGCTGGTGATGTTTCCACGGTGAAGTTCATTTTTTTTGCAATCCATCCTTTGAACTTCTGCCATACATTCAACCCGCATCACCCCCTCGCCTGTTTTTTCTTACTTGCTTCATATAGTTTCAGCCATTCTTCGACCGATTCTGCTGTATTCTGTTTCACTTCGCCTTTCATTGCAGCTGTCCATGCGTCAATGATCGCATCTATCACGTCGATTCGTTCTGTCTGATACTCTTTGTCGATCTTGATTTCTCCGAAACTGTTGGAAGTTGTCTTTGCATTCGCGATCGACCATTTGATCATCGCGTTTCCATCGTGTTCCACATTTCCTGATTCAATTTCAAGTCTGAAGTCAACCGTTGCATCATTCAGTGCTTTTGCTGACTGTGTTACAGCCACGCTGTCGAATCCCAACGCTTCCAGATCCGTCAAGAAAGCTGACGCATTATGCGGATCGTAAAGAATAAATTGCACATCCAGTTCATAATCGGTGATGATTTTTTCCAAGTAGGTTAAAATATACCGATAGTCAGTTTTTACCCCGCCCATCGTTTCTGTTACCGTCACAAGTCCGTCGCGGATCCATAAGTCATATTCCGTCCGGTCTGTTTTGATATGTTCTTCAACCCTTCTTTTCGGTATGAAACTGTGTGCATGAACAAAATATTTTCTGACATCATCTTTCAAGAACGGAAATACGATCGCCAGTGATGTCAAATCTCCACCAGCAGAAAGATCCAGCCCCACATAGCACTTCTGTCCCCGAAAGTCCTCTAGTGTCTTCTTTGTCGCGCCATTTTGCCACAATTCCATGTCTTTCAGATAGACATCATTCGTCCATTGAATCCACATGTTCAGCTGTTTCACAATGAAATCGCGCAAACTGGATCCGCCCATTTCTTTCGCTGTTTCAGCAATCGGAACCATGTTTTCAAGTGCTTCCAGATCATATTGCAGGATCGGATTCGCCTTGATCCAGTTCTTCGGCGTCCACATGTCGTCTGTTTCATCCATTTGTGCGATGTATATGAACTGTGAATCATTGTGTGCAATGCCTTTCAGCACCTTCACGCAATATTCATACAATGCATAACATGGTGACTTCAGATCGAACCCTGCTGTCGTGATCACACTGATCAGCGCAGATTTCATCTTCTTGATTCCGCCTTCCAGAAGTTTGTACATCTGGTCGTTTTTGTGTGCATGGTATTCATCGACAATTCCAAGATACGGGCGGAATCCGTCGATTGACTTCGTATCTCCTGAAAGCGCCTTTATTTTGCTATGTGTCAGTAAACAATCTATTGTGCTGTTGTGTTCGTGTACATTGAAACACTCATCCAGATCATGATCCGACCGGATAAACTTCACAATTTCATTGAATACGATCAGCGACTGATCTTTTTTCGTTGCTGTGCAGTATATCTGACCGTATTTGTACTTCTCAAAATTTCCGTAATATGCAGCCAGAATTCCATTCAGAAAAGATTTACCGTTCTGTCTTCCAAGTTGCACATATGATGTTCGGAATCTTCTGTGTCCGCCTGTTTTTGTCCGCCATCCGTTCAGATTTCCGAGAATAAAACACTGGAATGCGTAACATTCGACCTGTTCTTCCTCTTCGCCTTCTGCGATGGTCAATGTTTCAGCGAATTCAATGATTCTTTCCGCCTGCTCCACATCAAAATAGTATTTATATGGCGCAGCCTTTGACTTTTCGATGTCGTCCAGATGACGCTTGCAGGCAAGTTTTACCAGATCCCCGGCAATTATTTTTCCCGCAAGGACATCCGCAGCGTACTGTGTCGTTCTGTCCTGCATCGCATCATCACGCAAACTTGTCTTTAAATTTGTTTGTCTTCGGTGCTTCTGGTGCTTTTGGAATAATCAGGCGGCATCTTGACGATACTGTCAGTCCAAAATCTGCTGCACCCTGTCGGCACTGTTTGAAATACCTGTCCTGAATGATCGCCAGACGTTCCACCTGACTGTTCACAACCTCATGTTCTGCCATGATCGGATAGCCTTCTGCATCTTTTTTCCCTGTGTCGTATGCCACAGTTACCATCAGTGGCTGCTTTGCGATCGTTTCTGTCACTTCTCTGTATTTCTCCTGCGCGATCACTAACCGCGCCAGTGCTTCCACGTCCAAGTTTGAAATCAGGTCGATCGCCCGCAGTTCTTTCACCGTTTTTCTGAATGCCTTTTTCTGCGTAGCTGTCAGGTATGACGGCGGCGTCACTCTGTCCGACGGTGCTTTCACTTCCGTCTGTTCTCTTTCTGCGATCTCTGCCTTTGTCAGATGTTTCTTCCCTTTTGCTTGTACCAGCGCGATCGGCTGTCGTTGTCCTGCCATTATATCGACCTCCTTTCCCGCTGCTTTTCCTTGCGGATTGTGTCAGAATCTGACACATGACCGTTTGCCCTTATATCTGAAATTTCCGTGGGGAGTTTTCTCCACAGAATAGAGGGGGCGCGACTAATCCAGCCTGGTCAAAACTTTTTCGATACCCCCTACCCCTTTCCAGTGCTGCTGGATAATGTTCCGCAGCAACTCCTGTGTCTGTCTTTTCGTTGCTTCATCCTTCTTGTACAGCGCACTGATGATCCCGTGGTTTCCATTGCTTAACGGGAATAGGTTTTCCACGTTCAAGCGTTGTGTCCAGTCTTCTTCTATCTCCGTGATGTGGTGTACCATGTCAGCCACAACAATCTTGTGTTGAACATAGTACGCATACATGTCCAAGCTGTCATATAAAGACAGTGCAAACGCCCGTACTTTGCGCCATTCCGCCGACACATAGAAAGCCGCTGCTTTCTTATTTCTTCGGCGCAGATTGTATTCCATATGCCTTGACATCTTGTCGCTTTCCTTTGCTTCACAGTCCGGACACAGGCGTAATTCCTGCGGTATCAATGCCCCGCATTTACATCTGTGTAATAGCACTATGTATCACCTTCTTTCGTGCTATATACACACTGCACGCAGGCATCTTTGCAGATGCCCGTCGCAGTGTTCAGAAGGGCGTGGAAATGGCAATAAAAAAGCGACTGCACATTTCTGTACAATCGCTTCTTGCAACTTTCCACGCTATCAGTTTACATCTTTCATCCCACCATTAAAACCCCAGCTTTTCCCCAACTTTTCCCCAAAAAGAAAAGCAAAAAGGATTTCTTTTTAATATTTTTCAACTCCATCTATCCCGAATAACTTCACTGACATTTTCCTGATCAATTCTTTTGACCATCTGGACGGTGTGTTCTTTCCGCAGTTCTGGATGTCTGCAATCTCTTCATACGATGCCCCATCAATATAATGCATCTTAAAGGCATCGTATTTGTATGTCATTTCTTTCGTTTCATATTCTGCCCGCAGTTCTTCCATTGCTCTGTCAATATTCGCAATCATCATCGCTGTCTTCATTTTTGATCTGCGAACACTTCCAAGATGTGCGCCTTCTCCTCTGAATATATCATACTGTTCTTCCTTCAGTTCTTCTTCCTCTGATACTGCGCTTTCAATATGTCTTTTCATTTCGATGTATTCTTCCATCAGCATCCGTGTGTTGTGTAGTACCTGCTGCCTGCGGATCTGTCTTTCCGCTTCCAGTGCTGTCTGCACCACCTTCTTCACGAAGGTTTCTTCATTCTTTTCCTTTTCCTGCTCCATATTTGCCACACCATCCTTCCTTTATTATCCTTTTGTCGTCTTCTTTTTCGGCGGTCTATACTGCTGCCGTTTTGGTCGTTTTACCATCGGTATTCCTCGCCTTCTGCGCTCATTGTTTGACATCCGGCTTTTCTCCTCATAATATCGCCGCCATAATTCTCTTTTTCTGATCTGTGTTTCTGTCATCGTATTATTTTCATGTATACTTCTGAAAACCTCTGATATTTTGTCAGCCACCCGCCGTATATTCTCCATCATTTCTGCAAATGCCATATTCAGCTTCACGGCTGCATCACTGATCATTTTCAATGTTTCTGCCGCCTTATCTGGCGACAGATTCCATTCTGCTTCCGTTTTTCTGATCACTTTTTCCACTTCCTCCGGTTCAACCTGCATTTTAGCCGCAATATAAAATTTTCTGTCTTCATATGCCGGAAGATCTTCGATTTTTCGGATTTCTGCATCTTCTGTTTCCCTTTTTTCTTCCGGTAGCGGAATATCATTTATAGGAATTACCATTTCCGGCTTCTGGTCTTTTTCTTCGACCTGAATTCCGCCTTTTTTGTATTTTTTCATTCCGATCTTCATTTTTGTTTCTTCGATCACCTGTCCCACTTTTCTAAACGCTTCTTTCAGCCCCATATCGTCACATCCTTCCTTTTTGCCTAATTGAAAGGCAATTCTTCGTCGATGCCTTCCGGTATATTCATAAATCCATCGTTTTCCGTCTGCTCCGGTTTTTGATGTCCTCCTGCTCCGCCGGATCCCTCTGCTGCCGCTTTGCTTTCTGCGAATTCAATGTCTTCCGCGATCACTTCCGTCGTGTATACTTTGATATTGTCTTTATTTGTGTAGCTTCCCGTCTGGATCCGCCCAGTCAATACAATCTTCGTTCCCTGATGCACATACTTTTCCACAAATTCCGCACTTTTCCCAAAAGCAACGCAAGAAGGAAAGTCAGCATCTTGCTGACCTTCCTGTTTTCTTCCTCTTCTATCGACCGCAAGTGTAAACCTTGCAATCGCCATTGAATCCTGCCCCTGTGTGTATCTCACCTGCGGATCCCGTGTTAAACGTCCCATTAAAATCACTTTGTTCATGCTTTTCTTCCTCCTGCTTTATGCATCCCACCGGAATTAGTATTCTTCTTTCTCCTTTGTCTTCAACGTCGTATACTTCCCCTGTCGCAAGTACAATCTGTGTTTTGCTCATTCTCGCCTTTCTAACAACCTTTCGGTCATCTGTTCATACAGTTTCTTGAATATATCTCTTTCCGTCCTTGCCTTGATCAGTTCTTCGTTTGTTTCCATCTGGACTTTCGTTTCCGTCTTTTTCTCCTCTGCTTTTTTCTCTTCTTTCTGATCAGCGACAACTGTTTTGTCCTTTGTCGCCCCCCCATCGCCTAAACCGATCGAGATCATCAGCCCTATGTCGATGTTCTGCATCTCCTGCGCTGTACACACTCCGATGTATTTCCCAATGCGTTCCACAGTGACTGTGTGGATCTGTTCACACAAAACAGTGCTGACGCGCCCTGTTGATCGAATCGTGCAATGTGTCGGAAGTTCATTCTTCGGCTGCGTTGTTAAATATACAACTTCCAATGTCTGACTATTTTTATTATTTTTATCATTACTGACGATCACGCCCGGTCTGTCTGCCTGCTGTTCGCTTCCTGTGTTGTATCCTCCCCGGCTTATATAATAGATTTCTCCTCTTTTTACATCATCTTTCGGAAGTGTTGTTATCTGCATCTTTCCTTTCTCCTTTCCTGTCCATATCTTTAATGCCCTGACTGATTGCCTTTGCTGCAATTATGATCAGACCTGCAAGAATCACTGCTGCCAATATCATCACAAGCCAGATCAGCAACGATCCTGTTGCATTTATCATTCTTTCGATGTTCATCTGCATCATGATCCGATTTCCTCCTTGTATTGTTCCTTCAGCATAATCATTCTTTCTTCCTGCTGCTTCTTGATCTTTTCAATCTTTGTGACCAGACGCTGGATCGTCTGCGCCCGACTTCGGATCTGTCTATGCAGTTTGATCTGTCGTTCCACCTGCTGCCGCTTCTGAATCAAGAACTGCATTTCATGATCTACAATCAGCACTGTGTATTTCTTCCCGCATTCCTGACAGGCAAAATACTGTTCTGTCACGTTAAATCCTTCCGCCTGTCTTGCGATGATCCTTGCTTTCACATTTATGTGTTTAATTACAGATCCGCAGGCGTCGCAAACAACTTCTGATCCGTTTCTGTACACTTCTTCATTGAATTTCTTTTCCATGTCGTTCTCCTTTCCTATGTTGCAGGCATCAGGATATCTTGACTGTTTTCCTGATCCGGCTGCGCGTGTGCAGGCATCACCCCGCACATATGCGCCATCATTGCAGCGATCGCTGTGTCAAATTCCGGTTCCAGCTTTTCGTACTGATCATCCGGCATCGTTTCCCATAGCTTTGTCTGAATTTCTCTGATACCGATCATGGCATTCATCAATCTATCCTGTGTCAACAGCTTCTTCGCGCTGTATTTCTTTAATTCCGGTTTTACAAATTTGTTTTTATCTGCCATCAGTCTTCATCCTCCAAGTCAATCAGCCCCAATGCTTCCGCATCGTAGACATCCATAATCCCGATGACAGCATATCCTTCAATGATCGCACTGGATGTCTGTGCATCGTCGGCGCATGTGATGCATACACGCATCTGTTCACCTGTTGATCTTCCATCACGGAATGCAAGCAGTGTCAAAATGTCCTTTTCTTTGTATCCTGCCTGATCCTCTTTCACAATCATGTGGCGGATCTTTCCTTCTTTGATGTCTTTTAATAATTCCGCTGACACTCGCATCATCCGCGCTTTCTTTTCATCCGAAGGCAGGTTCTGCATCTTTTCTTCCTGCTCCATTTCAGTCAGCTTTTTCTCCGTTTTCCTGTCGATTGCCGCCTGTTCCTCGTCATATCGCTGTTCCGGCGTCTTTTCAGCTTCCGCCTTATCAACATAACGATCACAGTCCTGACATGTCCCTGTTTTCACGTTGCATTCTGAATATCGCTGGCATGAATAGCAAAGTGATGTGATGCTTTCCGGATGTGCCTGCTGCCATTCTTCTTCCTGCTCCTCTTCTGCTTCCTCCTGCTCCCATTCCTCCGGATCTTCCGGCAAATTCATCTGTCCCGGAATTTCTGCTTTCTCTGCTGCTTCTTCGATCTCTTTCTTTGCCTGTTTCACTTCTTTTAATGACAGCCCGCCTTCTTTGTACTTTTCCAGCAGTTCCATCTGCTTATCCTCTGCCATTCCGCTAATTTCATATGCTGCTGAGAAGGTCAGGCGACCTTCTTTCAGTTCTGCCGAAAATTCCGGAATCAAATGCTTGTTAATACTTTCAATCTGTGCAATCTTCGTTCCGGTCGTGTTCATGATTGAAGCGATCACATCACGCAGACGTCCGCTGTCCAGTTTGTACCCCTGAAGCGTCAATCCATTATCTTTCATGTACTGAAGCGATTCCTTCAGGCGTTTTTCCTCTTCCAACATGTCCACGATCGTCTTGTCACGATACGCATTCGCAATGATCAGCTGTACCATTTCTTCATTCTCTTCAGCTGCGCTTTTGATCTGGCATGTCACCGTTTCAAAATCTTCATATCCCTTTTCCAGTAACAAATTCAATGCGCGCCATCTTCTTTCCCCGGCGATGATCTTATATTCTCCGCGTTCACACGGTGCATATGCCACTGTCATATTTTCCATCAGACCAACCGCCAAGATCTCCTGTGCCAGCTGTTCAATTCCCGGCATCGAATAAAAATTTCTGTCATTGCTGTAAATCTTCCGGATGCTAATGTCCCGTGTCCGGAATCTTGCTTTCGGTTTCTCTTCTGCTGCTGCCTTGCTGTTTTTATTTAAGGCATCCATTACGCTCCATCCTGCTGCCATGTTTATTCCTCCTCTGCTTTCATCGTGATCGTTATCTGTTCCAGCACCTTCTGGCTTGCGTTCTTCACATCCGCGTGTGAATCACTTCTGTCTTTTTCTATGTACTTCTGAATCAAACGCTTTGTCTTCTCCGGATCCAGAATGATCCTAAACTTCGCAATCGCTTCATCGAACCTTTTCTGTATCTGTTTATCCGTCATATTACTATCATCAATTTCACGAAAGATCGGTTCCGCTTCCGATTCGTCAATCTGATCAATAATGTCTGTGATCTCCTCTTGCAGATCCTGCATTTTCTTTTTCAGTTCGTCCGCCTGCTTTGCCCTGTTCTGAAGCTGGTTAAATGTCTTCAGGCTGATCGTTACCTGTCCATCAATTTCCATGTCTATCCCTCCATATCTTTCAGCAGTTCCGTCACAACGTTTCGATAGTCCTGCGTAACAATGCAATTTTTAGAAAACTTCGGAAGCGGCACGCGCTGCATGGTTGCCTTTTCCGCAATGATGGATCTTCTAACAGCCGTCACGAAGCAATCCTGTCCAGATGATTCTTTCAGCCACGCTTCCACCTGAAGGCTTGTCTGGTTCTTCTGCCGCATAGTCATTAAAATCTTCATGCGAATCCTGTTATTCAGGCTTCGCAGATCTTCCAGCTGTTCATCCATGTTTGCGATTGCTTCAATTTCAAATCCGCCGATCTTAACCGGAAGGATCACAAGATCTGTCGCCACCAGAACATTCGTCACGGTCATATCCAGCAGCAACCCACAATCAACCACGCAATAATCATATACATCCTGTACTTCCAGCATTGCAGCCGCAAAGCGAAGGATCTGATCTTCTTTTTCGTTCAGCAACAGGTTCATGTTAGTCCGCATTAAATACCCATTCGCTGTGATGATGTCAACATTGTGATACGGTGTTGTCTGGATCAGATCTGTTGTCTTGTAAGATCCCCCTACGCTTCTGTGTCTTTCCAGTAATTCGGACATCCCGATCCCTTCCGGTTTGTATCTGTCATACAACATTGATACATTGCCCTGCTGATCCGCATCAACCAACAGCACCTTCTTTCCCTGTTCTTCTCCCAGTAGGTAGGCGATCGAAGCCGCCGTCATTGTTTTGCCGATTCCGCCCTTCTGGTTCATAATTGCGATTGTTTTCATGATGTGTACCTCCTATTTCACAATTTTGAATTTTTTTCTGTTTCTTTTTGCCTGCTCCTCTGTGATGATATATTCATCACATTCCTGTTTCCATTTATCCGGATTCTTCGTATCTCCGCCATACCATCTGCACTCATCGCATACGAAGCAAGGTTCTTTTGCTTCTCCGGTGCAGTTGTCTATCGTTTCCACGCTGTTCGCACAGTGATTGCATATGCAGCCGCCGCAAGGAAAAGCGTAATCACTTCGCTTCATAGTATTCGTTATACTGGCAACGCTTGCACTTTCGATCCAGCGCCCCGTCATCTGGATTTCTGCATCCGGTACATTCTCCGCGGCTGCTGATCACTGCTTCCTTGAATCCGAATTTTTTCTGCCTTCGCGCCAGTTCGCAGTTCTTCAGTGCTTTCCTTGCCTGTTTGGATCTTTCTTCTACTCTTTGAAAATAATACATTTCGCTTTCCCGTTCTTTCTAATCATCAGGTTCTGTTCTGACATTGTATCTTCTCTTTTTCCAGCATCAATTTTCTTCAGGTTGATATATTCTTGCAGCACCCGGATCGCTTCTTCTGCCCCATAGCAAACTGTGCAGTAATGTCCTGCTGCCGCCAGTGCCTTCAGCATTTTCTTCTGGCTGTCTTCCAGTCTTCCGGTATCGTATTTCATTTCAATGTACAAACCGTTGTACATTCCCATCGGAACCGGAAGACACAGATCCGGAATCCCAGCTTTCACACCCATCTGTTTCAGTTTCACCGCTTCTGCTTTGTTGCGGCTCCCCCCATTCGGGCAATGATGTAGCAGTTCCAGTTCCGGATGTGCGTTCTGGTTCCATCGCGCCCAGTCCACGACGCTCATTTGCTCTGTATCCTCGCTTCTTCTTGCGTATCTTCGATTCACTCTTCTTCCTCCTTGCATATGTTCCAATATTTGCAGAACAGGCAGCAGTGATTACATTGCTGAATCATGATCATACGGATCATGTGCTGGATCTTCTTTGCGATGCTCCTGATCATCTGCGTCCCTCCTCTGCTTTCTTTTTCTCTTCCTTCAGCTGTTGCGCTCGATCCATAATCTTCGTGTTGTATGTATACTTCACAACGCCCTGATCCCACAGATTCGCTTTTGCTCCCTGCTTCCCGTAGTTATAAACTGCCAGTGTATAATACGGAAGATCTTCATCTGATACTGTTCCACGAAGATCGTTCTGTATTTCTGACAGATAATTCACGCCAACCAACACATTCTGATATGGATTCGTCAAGTCATACGCTCCCAATTCTTCCATCCTTTGCATGTGCCATTTTTCCGATACCTGCATCAAACCGATTGACGTTCCATTGTCGCCTTCAGCGTCCCATCTGCATCTGGATTCCTGTTCGATCAATGCAAAAACCATTTCATAATCGACGCCATTCTGTTCGCATACAATGTATGTGTATACCTGAATGATCGTCGGTAACTCTCCGCCTGCTGCCTTGCATTCTTCAGATATTTCATGATAATAAAATCCTGTCACTTGATCGCTCCCCCAGTCCTGCGACATTGTATTCCATGGAAAATCATATGTACCATACAGACTTTTGCATCCATATACATCCGTCATGTCTGTCTGCTCCACTGGATCCTGCCGATCATACAATTCTTCGATCTGCTCCTGCTGCTGCCTGATCTCCTGATCCCACGCCTGCACCTGCTTTTCAAATTCGTGCATTTGTATTGTCAACACCAATAGGAAAATGATCAGTGGCATCGCAAGCATTGCCGGATGTCTTGCAATGAAATCCCATACAGCGCATATGATATTCAAAGTCTTCCTTATCTGTCTTTTGATCTTTCTTCGTGCTGTTCTCCTACTTCTTGCCCTTGTCATGTGCCGTTCCTTTCCTCAACCGCATCCGCCCGTATATGTAGAATCTGCCGTTGAACGTGTTGTATTTCACTTCTGCTTCAGCAAAATCATATTTATCGCCATACCATTTCATCAAATGATCGCAGACATTCAGATCTCCTTTTACGATCCTGTCCACATCCTTCTGTTTTGTTTTGTAATGATTGACTTTTTCTTTCGGTTTCCGCAGTCCCTTTGATGCACACCATGTCTTTTGATACTTTCCTTTTTTGCTTTTCTCTTTCGTGATGTACCTTGCCATTCCGACCAGTCCGTTTTCATCCCTCTGAAGCCTTCTGATCTCATTTCTTTTTCCAAGATTCCAGACCGCTTCAACCGTGTCCATATCCACATCGCCATCCATAACGATGTGATGATGCCAGCGTCCTTTTTCACTGCATTCTGTGACATACACATATCTTGCATTACTCAATCCCTGCTTCTTTCGCTGGTAATTCAGTCGCCTGATATAGTTCTGCATGTTCTTCGTTGCCACTTCCATCGAAGCAGGCATATTTTCATCCGTGTATGTGAATGTCGCCCATATATCCCTATCCGTGAAGTTCTCACCGATCACCCTTTCGCACATCTTTTTACTGTTTTTATCGTTCAGATTCTTCTGTGCCTGTCTTTGTCTTTTTCTTTTCCCTTCATCCGGGATCTGGTCTTTCTGCCCCTTTGTAAACTCTGGATAGATTTCCACTTCCAGCTGATCACCTGATCGGATCTCCTTCGTTGCATAGATGCTTTTCACCTTGCCTTCCTTTAGGATCCTTTCTTCGTTTGCTTCCTCCATCTTATCCAGGCTATTCTTATACGCTGTTTCATAGTCATAAGGGACATATACAGCCTTCCTTCTTTTCTTTCCCATTCCCTTTACTTCCTTTGTTAGTTGAATTGTTAGTATCCATTACAAGGTCGTTTTAGGAAGTCCAAAAAAGCGCGGATTCATTGACTTTTCAGGCTGTCCGGTGTACAATATCTTCGATGTGTACTATGGTTTTCGGGCATCGTCCTGAAGCCACTGTGAAGCCTTCTGGTGCCGCCAAGCATACCAGAAGGCTTTTATATTACCCTGCTTTTCTAACGTCCTGCATCGCCTTTCTGACGTTCACTGTCATCCTTCTTTGTTTTCTCCTCTCCCAGAATTATCTTTCGGAAGATGCTTTCAAATATCGGAACCGCTATGCTATTCCCCGCCTGTTTATACAGTGTCATGTAATATCTTCCTTTTCTCTCATGCACAGCTTTCGCTGCTTCAAATTCTTCGTCTGTATATCCCATCAGTCTCCAGCATTCCCGTTCTGTCAAGTATCGGTATCTTCCTGATCCACAGTCAATCACCTGCGCTGGTGTTCTGTCCTGTCGCGTTGTAATCGTATAAGCAAAGTCTTTGATCACTGTCGCTCTTTTTATTCCCGACGCGCCGATCACGTTATATACAGATGGCTGTGTGACGTTATATACTTCCGGAACGTTTTCGTTATCTTCCAAAAATTCGCTGATTTTACGCATAGGCGTCCTGATCAGGCTTGTGAAATCAAATTTTTCACCATTCAGGCAACTGATCGTGAACACTCTTTCGCGTGCTTGTGGCAGTCCGAATTCTCTTGCATCTAAAACATCGTAATTATTTGTATAGCCCATTCGTTCCATCTCTTTTTGATAACGCACAAAATTCGCGATCATATGTTTCGATGTCACATTTTTCACATTTTCCCAGATTACATATTTCGGTTTCCATTCTCCCATCTGGTCAATGATGTGAATCGTTTCCCACATCAAACTCGATCTTGTTTCACTTCCTTCGTCTGCCCCTCTTTGATGTCCGGCTATGCTGAAATCTTGACACGGACTTCCATGTATTAAAATGTCCGGCTTCAGATTCCATCCCACAACAGACTGTGTTTTGTATAGCAGTTCTTCACTGAACATATTGTTATAAGATCGGACTGCTTTTTCATCAATTTCAACGTAGTCGATCGCTTTTGTTGGTATCTTCAGATTTCGCAATGCACATCGCGGGCTTCCTATTCCTCCGAATAGTTCCAAAATCTGCACTGGTCTTTCTTCTGTTGCTGTCATCTGTTCATTTTCCTTTCTATGTACCGCCTTTCGGCATAATCAATCTGCGCTGATCAGCGCAGTCATATATATCACCACACCCCTTCCGGCAACATCTGACGCTGCGTTGTTGCTTTTCGCATTAAAAAGCATCTGAAAACCTGTTGAACATCCGCATAGAATTCTGGCAGTCTATGCCCGCCGCTATTTTTCCACAGTGTTCATCGGACGGCTATCAGCTTGCCATCGTCAGCGATCACGTTGCCATCGTGACCGGACGGGGCTTGCGCCCCGTTTCGGCTTCTATCCTCTGAACTATTCTTCCCATTGATAAGATGTACAGGCTATGCATCTTTTGCATCTTTCCATCGGTTCGTCCGATACCACGCTTGCAAATCCCATACATGTCCCGTCACTATCCCTTCCTGCATTCCCGATCTTGCGTTGCAAACTACATGTCCGGATCCGTTCTTTTATCCTGCACTTCTTGCAAACGATTTTCTTTCCAACCGTTCCCCCTCTTCTCCTCGTGTATTCTGCCGCCCATGCTCTGCTAACTCCTGTATCATTAGATTTCCAGCCCATGATCCACTCGCCGCATACATCGCAATATACGTCCGTTTCTACTGTTCTTTCGATTGCCATTTTCATGTCCTTTGCTTAATAGTCATAATCAATATTTTCATCTGCTTCCGTGTAATATTCCCCGTCATAGCCTTTCGCCATTAGCTGATCGTAGCAGTCCCAGCAAACCAGTCTGAACGGGATCCCGTTGCAGTCCCGTGTGAACTGCATGTCACTTCGTTGCACTTGATGTCCGCACACGGGACATGTCCGGATGTCAGTCGATCTTTTCTTTGTCACTGTCGTTCCTCCTCTCTGTTCTCTTTCATCAGCCAGATAGTTTCATCATCGTTGCAAATTCCGAAGTATTCATCTGTCCGTGTAAAGTTGAATTCAATTCCATAAAACTGTCTGATTGCTAACTTGAAAACTTCCCATCTATCCTGACAGCTTTTACAGGTACGATCCCAGTATCCGAAGCCCAGTCCCTGATCCGGATCGCCAATTCCCGGCGTCGCTTTTCTTCTTTCTTCCAGTGCCTGATCCCACGCCTTAATCGTTTCTTCCAGTTCTCCGCCCATTTCTGTCATCATAAATTTTTTAATATTCAGCTTCATATTCTTCCGCCTTTCATATGTACTTCCCCGATCCTTTTCGGGGAACAAATTATATTGCCTTCTGTGCCATGTCTGCGCTGTACTGCTTTCGGTTTCCATTTTCTGCGCCACCCCTTTTCAGTTCGTGGTAGATGGTGGCTCTGTGAACGTCCATTGCTTCCGCTATCTCTTCTGCACGCTTTCCCTGTTTGCACATCGCTTCAATGGCTTTTCGGTCTTCATAATTCAATCTTTTATATTTCCTTGCCACGTTCTCATTCTCCTTTCCTTTGTAAATAAAAAATGCGGTAAGAGTTTTTAAGCTCTACCGCATTCTGCTTTTTGTGTAAAAAAATAAATGCGGCAGAGGTTTAATACCTCTTGTCGCATTTAATTTTAAAACTTATACTCTCCCGTTTCATTACATTCGTTTCTTTATTTCGTGTCGTATTCTCTTTTATTTTACTATATCGTCACTTTTTTCTTTCTTAATATGTAATTTTTCGACGTTTTCCACGTATCATAAGTGAAAGGGGAAAATCGTATGCCATACAAGCTTTCACCTCTGGCATGCCCGTCTGCAAAGACTATGTAAAAACTGAATAAAAGGAGACATCGTAATGGAAACTAAAATTTACTTTCTACTACACTCTTTAGGAATTGGTGCAAAATACCGCGGATTTCGCTATCTCGCCTATGGTATCGCTTTATGCATGGAAGACGAAGATTATCTCCTTCGGGTCAGCAAAACGCTGTACCCAAAGATCGCGCAAACGTTTCAGGTATCGTCCTCCTGCGTCGAACGAGACATCCGCACCGCTATTTCCGTCTGCTGGACCCGCGGAAACCGTGATCTGCTCTTTTCGCTTTCTGTGCATCCGGTTCTGACAAAACCGACCAATTCCGAATTTTTTGATATTTTAAGTTCTTATATCAAATACTACTGTGCTTTTCCTGCCTGTCGTCAGGAGGCATAAAAAAACGAATACAGAAAAGATAACACTTCCGCGCCCTATCATATTGGGGGATATGCATGGCGCGGAAGTGTTTTTTCTATGATAAAACGATAGAACGAAAAAAGGAGACTGCCCGCAAAGGCAGCCTCCCGATATGGATCATTTGACAGCAAACCGATTAGTTGTTGATCAGTTTGTCCTCGTTGCTCCAGCTGTACAGCTTTCTGATTTCTTCTCCGACTTTCTCTGACGGATGCTCTGCAGCTTTTCTTCTCATAGCACGGAAGTGAGCCTGTCCGCCTGCTGGGGACATATCCAGAAGGAAATCTTTTGCAAAAGTACCATCCTGAATATCGGAGAGGATTTTCTTCATGGTCTTCTTCGTCTCTTCTGTAATCAGCTTCGGTCCGGTGATGTAATCGCCATACTCTGCTGTATTGGAGATAGAGTATCTCATTCCTGCGAATCCGGACTGGTAGATCAGATCTACGATCAGTTTCATCTCATGGATACACTCAAAATATGCATTTCTCGGGTCGTATCCGGCTTCGCACAGAGTCTCAAATCCAGCCTGCATCAGGGCGCATACACCGCCGCAGAGAACTGCCTGCTCACCGAACAGGTCTGTTTCGGTCTCAGTTCTGAAGGTTGTCTCCAGAAGACCAGCTCTTGCTCCGCCGATTCCAAGGCCGTAAGCCAGTGCTCTGTCCAGAGCTTTTCCGGTGTAATCCTGCTCAACAGCAACCAGGCAAGGAGTTCCTTTGCCAGCCTGATACTCGCTTCTTACTGTGTGGCCAGGTGCTTTCGGAGCGATCATAGCTACATCTACGTTCTTCGGAGGTACGATCTGTCCGAAGTGGATAGCGAAACCATGAGCGAACATCAGCATGTTGCCCTCTTCCAGGTTTGGCTCGATATCTTTTTTGTACATTGCAGCCTGTTTCTCATCGTTGATCAGGATCATGATGATATCAGCCTGTTTTGCAGCCTCAGCAGCGGTATATACTTTGAATCCCTGTGCCTCTGCTTTTGCCCAGGATTTGCTGCCTTCATAAAGTCCAATAATAACATCACAGCCGGAATCTTTCAGGTTCAGTGCATGAGCATGTCCCTGGCTTCCGTAGCCGATAATTGCGATTTTTTTGCCTTCCAGTAAAGAGAGATTACAATCTTCCTGATAAAAAAGTCTTGCTGCCATTTTATTTTCCTCCATATATATAGAATGTCTTGACCGGCGGCAGGTCGGTCAATTTATACAGCGAAAAGCATTTCTGCCTTTTGCTGTTTGTCAGGGAAATGAACTTTTCTATACAAAAATTTCATTCCTCCAGCAAACGTATGTAATGTGATCTGCGTTAATCGAGGTAACGCACATCGTGGACTCCTCTGGAGAGTCCTGTCACTCCTGTTCTGGCCAGTTCCAGGATTTCGTATCCCTGTACCAGATTCAGGAACCCTTCGAGCTTTGACTGGTTTCCGGTCAGCTCTACAATCAGGCTTTCCTGTCCCACATCCACGATTCTTCCACGGAAGACATCGGAGATGGCGATGACATTGCGGCGTTCATTTTCATTCACACGGATTTTGACCAGCATCAGCTCTCGTCTGACACTCTCGTCCGGCTTCAGCTCTTTGATATCCCGCACATCGACAAGTTTTGCCAGCTGTTTTTTGATCTGCTCCAGAATCATTTCATCACTGCAGTACAGAACAACAGTCATTCTTGTGTATCGCGGGTCTGCTGTCACACCGGCGGTGATCGTCTCGATATTGTATCCGCGTCGGCTGAAAAGACCAGCTACTCTGCTTAAAAGTCCCGGCGTATTATCCACCAGCAGGGATAATGTTCTTTTCTGTTCCATAAACACCAACTTTCCTCCATCCGCAGGCGCCGCGGATTTTCAGCAATTTCTTACAACTTCCAACGCCTTATCCAATATATTAGCAACTTATCCTCGCTTTGTCAACAAAAATTTTACCAAATTATTCTTTTTGGCAAAAATCTTTTGCCTCCTGTGGTTCCCATTTGCGCACCTTCCGGTCATACGTAAGGATGCCGTTCGACTCCTCCTCGACATCGGTAAGCTGTGTGTAGACTGCTGCGGCAAGTCCCTGTTCTGTGAGTTCTCTTATCTTTTCTGCCAGTGCATCCATCGCTTTCTGGTACTGTGCCTGGTTCTGGTATGTGCGGTAGCCGAACGATTTTTCGGAGTAGAGATGCTCCTGTACCGGATACGTATAGCCGCCGTATTCAGAAAAAGCAAACGCGCGCTCCTCCGGTTTTACTTTTAACGGACGAAAGTAATTGTGAAGGCTCTTGATGTCCCCCGCTCCCTGATCGTACCAGCCGCTCGCGTGGTCGATCTGCCGCGTCGGATCGAGAGCGCGCACCATTTCTGTCATCTCCCTGGCATCAAACTGTCCCCATCCCTCGTTGAACAGAACCCAGAGCGACACGCACGGTGCATTGTAAAGCTGATGAACCGTCTCGCGGCACTCCCGCTTCCACCACTCTCTTCCCGTTTTTGAGGTCCGCGAAAAGAGCGGATAACAGTTATCCCTGAATTCCGTTGTCACAAACGGCAGTACGGTCGGAAGGTACAAAAGGAACGTCTGGATCGACCGGCCGCCGCCGTTGATCATATCCTGCCACACCAGCATACCGATATGGTCGCAGTGGGAATACCATCTTGCGCACTCAACTTTCAGGTGTTTCCGGATCATATTGAAACCGAGGCGTTTGGCCGTCTTAATGTCATAAACCATCGCCTCATCGGACGGCGGCGTGTAGAGGCTTTCCGGCCAATAACCCTGGTCGAGGACACCGTTCTGGAAATACGGCTTTCCGTTTAAGAGAAGACGCGTGATTCCTTTCTCATCTTTTCCAATGCCGAATTTGCGCATGCCGAAATAACTCTCGATGCGGTCTTCTCCCGCTTCAATGGAAACCCCATAGAGATGCGGATGTTCCGGGCTCCAGCCTGCAAAATTACCGAGAATCAGCTCCGCCTCGTTTTCTCTCGTCTCCCGGACGCAGATCACCTTCGCATCCGGCGCTTCGCTCTCCCGCACCGTAATTTTTTTCGTCAGTCCCGCATCCGGTCCGTTGAGGAAAACCCGTACTTTTACGCTCGCCGTATCATATTCCGGCGTGATCACGATGCGTTCCAGATACGTCTCCGGCACCCATTCCATCCAGACGCTCTGCCAGATGCCGCTCTGCGCGGTGTAAAACATGCCGCCCGGGGTAAGGCTCTGCTTTCCGCGGCCCTTCCAGTCTGTGTCCGTCTCATCGCGCACCTTGACGGCAAGCTCGTTCTCTCCCGTTTTGAGATACGGCGTAAGATCCACTGAAAAAGAAAGATACCCGCCGAGATGGCCTCCGGCACGCTTTCCGTTGCAGTAAATTACCGCATCCTGATCCACGGCGCCGAACTGCAGCAGCAGCCGTTTTCCGGCAGGAATTTTGGGAAGCTGAATCGTGCGGAAGTACCACAGATATTCTTTTGGAAGCAACTGCCGCTTCACGCCGGAAACATCGCACTCCGGGGAAAACGGAACGAAAATTTTTCCGTCCCGCTGTTCTGGCATTTTCTGCGTTTCCGTGAACGCATACTCCCACCATCCGTTCAGATTTGTCCAGTTTTCCCGGCGCATCTGCGGACGCGGATATTCCGGAAACGGGAGCTCTTCTTCCGGATTTTTCCCAAATTCCGTAGAAAGGCGGAATTTTTTTCCTTCCTTTTTTCCAATCTGTAATGCTTTGACCGCATTTTTGAAGTCCATTCTTTTCCCTCTTTTTCTGATTTTTATGATTGATAAAAGCGTGCCCGTACAAAATCCCGGACACGCTTTTGGTGTACTGAAAATTAAAGCGGATATTTACAATCCGGTTAGATAAACGCCAGCGTTTTCATCAGATACAGCCAGAACGTCAGCGTAAAGGCACTGCCGCACGTTGTGAGCATAACGGTGTTTGCCGTCAGACTTCCCTCATGACCCATATTTTTCGCCATGATAAAACTGCTCACCGTCGTTGCGGAACCCAGCATCACAAGGATTGCCACCAATTTTTCCTGACGGAAGCCAAGTATCACGGCGATCGGCAGAAAGACGGCTGCAAGGCCGACCAGCTTAATCGCAGCTGCAGCAATCGACGGCCGGATATTCTTTGCCGCGCTCTTTGCCTCAAACGACGCACCCATCGCAATCAGGCCGAGCGGCGTTGCAAGTACCGCAATATTCTGCACCGTTTTCTGCAGAATCACCGGCTTTGGAATGCGAAGCACCGACCAGAGAAGTCCTGCAGCGATCCCGAGGATAATCGGGTTTGTCACGATATTTTTCGCCGTCTTTTTCACAAAATCTGCCGTGATCTCCTCCCGTTCCGGACGGAATACTGCAAGAACGACAACCGCCATGATATTATACAGCGGCACACTGCTGATGATCATCAGCGGCGCCATGCCGGAATTTCCGTAGATATTCTGGATAAAGGCAATACCAAGGATCGCCGCACTGCTCCGGTACGCCGCCTGGATAAATTCGCCTCTTGCACTTCTCTCTTTTAAGAGATGGGAAAGTCCCCATACCGCAAGAATTGAGAGCAGTGTTGCAAAGAAGCAGAACAGAACGAATTTGATATCCCACACAGCGGAGAAATCAGAATCCGACAGGTCCTGGAACAGCAGCACCGGGAGTGCGATTTTAAACACAAATTTGTTCATTTTGCTTGTGAACGATTCGTCCAGAATACCAACCTTTCGAAAGAAAAGTCCCAAAATCATTGTCAGGAAGATCGGCATCGTCGCGTTCAGGCTGAAGATCAAATTACTCATACCAGTGTTTTTCCTGCCAGTACATTTTTATAATCTTCGTAGTTCTCTTCGAGAAGCTTCGGCGTATTCAGACCGTAGGGACATTTCTTCATGCAGGCGCCGCAGTGGAGACAACCTTCGATTTTCTTCATCATCGCCTGGCCGCCCTCGGTGAGCTGGTTGGCGGACGGGGAACGGCGCAGAAGCAGGCTCATGCGCGCGCAGGTGTTAATCTCAATGCCTGCCGGACATGGCATACAGTAACCGCAGCCGCGGCAGAAGTTGCCGGAGAGCTCTTTCTGGTCTTTCTCGATGATCGTCTTGATTTCATCCGTCATGGCAGGCGGACAGGCAATGTAGCTTAAGAACTCGTCCAGCTCTTTTTCTCTCTGGACGCCCCAGATCGGAAGCACGTTGTCGTACTGGTCTTCAAAAGCATATGCAGCCGCGGAGTTTGTGATCAGCCCGCCCGAGAGCGCTTTCATTGCGATAAAGCCGATATTTTTCTCTTTGCATCCCTGTACCAGTGCTTTCTCACGGTCCGTTGCCAGATAGCAGAACGGGAACTGCAGCGTCTCGTAAAGACCGGACTCGATGATCTCCTCTGCCACGCTCATGCGGTGGTTCGTGATACCGATGTGGCGGATTTTTCCCTGTGCTTTTGCTTCCAGCATCGCCTCATACAGGCCGGTTCCATCTCCCGGCTTAGGACAGAAGGACGGATTGTGGAACTGATAGATATCGATGTAATCCGTCTTCAAAAGGGAAAGGCTTGTCTCCAGATCCTTCCAGAAGCCCTCCACATCCTTTGCCATCGTCTTCGTAGAGATAAAGACCTTCTCACGCATTCCCTCAAACGCTGCGCCTAATTTTTCCTCGCTGTCGCTGTAGGCACGCGCGGTATCAAAAAAGCGGATGCCTCCGTCATACGCTTTGCGCAGCAGATAAACAGCGTCTTCTTTCGTGACACGCTGTACCGGCAGCGCGCCGAAGCCGTTCTTGTTTACACAGATTCCTGTGCTTCCCAGTGTTACCATGGACATACTTATGTTCCTCCTTTTTCGCTTTCGTTGTTTCAACTCACAGTCGGTATTTCACAGAGTCTGACATGTCGAAAATAGTTCGACTGTGACTTGCCTCATGTCAGTGGAGGATACCGATTTCTCTCCGCCCGCCACTGCCGTTATGTTTCTTTTAGCAATTCATCCCACCGCTTCAGAAACGGGGGACTTCTTGTCTACTGGTGTTAAAATCCGTTATTTCTATAGTATCACACTTTCTGTCAGACGGCAAACGCGATTTAAAGAGGCAGGCACAAAGGGAAATACTTTCCTTTTATGTCTGCCTCTGAATATCATTTTTTATTTTACTTCTTTATAAAAGTTTACGCAGTCCGACGGATCATAATAGATTTTATTATCCGCAAGCAGCGTGGAAACACCGTTCTGTACTTCGATGATGCTGACCGCACAGTTGTACGGCACGCCGCCGTGCCAGAAGTCGTTCTTGTCTTCATAGACATTGCGCAGCAGCGCGCGCATGCAGCAGCCGTGGGTGGCGATCAGGATCGTCTTGTCCTGGAGCTCCGGTTTTGCAGTCAGCTCATGATAGAACGCTTCCGCCCGGTCGCAGACCTCCTGGATCGTCTCTCCGTCTCCTGCCGGGCGGAAGTGGAACGGATCTCTGTAAAAATCGTCGAAGTGTTCAGACGGAATCTCAAAATTGTTTGCCCGGCATCCAAGCCCTTCCCAGGAGCCAAAGGAAAGCTCCATCAGGCGGTCGTCGGTCGTAAGCGGCACATTTCTGCCCGCAAGGACAAGCTCTGCCGTGTGCTTTGCGCGGCGCAGTGGACTGGAAATTCCAAGGTCAAACGGGATATTTTTCAGTCCTTCCGCCGTCACTTTCGCCAGACGGACACCGTTCTCATTCAGCTCGGTGTCCGACTGGCCCTGCAGTCTGCCTTCTACGTTCCACGCGGTTTCGCCGTGGCGTATGATATAAAGTTTCATAAAAATCAGCCTCTCAGTTCGATGTTGAACTCATTCTGCAGTTTCTTGCAGATCTTCTCGACAAATTTCTGTACTTTTTCGAAGTCAAATGCTTCTTCCTTCGGTGCAAAGGTGACGGTGAACGCCATGCTCTTCTTGCCTTCCGGAATCTGGCCGCCCTCGTAAACATCGAACAGACGGATCTCTTTTACGTATTTGTTTGCCTCGCGGATGCAGTTCTCTACATCGCCGCAGCTGATGTTTTTGTCCATGACAAATGCCAGGTCACGTTTCTCCTCCTGGAATTTGGAGATCGGCTGGAAGGTGCGTTTTTTGCCGTACCATCTGGAGAGCTCTTTTAAGTCAAGCTCCATGATGTAAGCGGAAGTACGCATGCTCAGCTCGTTCTGGATATCGTATGCTGCTTTTCCGAAGTATCCGATTTCTGTCCCCTCGCAGAGTACTTTCACTGCCTGATACGGATGCAGGAAGGATTTCTGAACCGGCTCGTAGGTGAACTCAATGTCCATGCTCTCGGCGATGGTGTTGGCGATGCCCTTCATCGTGAAGAAGCTCTCGTTGTTTCCGAAGGTTCCGACGCAGAGAACTTTTCTCTCATCCGGGTAGGATGTCAGCGGCAGGGACTCCGGAATGTAGATGCCTGCTACCTCGAACAGTCTTCCTTCAAGGGTGCCCTGTTTCTCATTTCTGGAAATGGCATTCAGCATGGAAGCTGCCAGTGTGGTACGCATCAGGGACAGATCCTGGTTGATCGGGTTGATGATCTCGATGGCATTTCTCTCTTTTGCATCTGCCGGCAGTTTCAAAAGATCCAGATCTGCAGGGGAGAAGAAGGAGTAATGCATGCACTCGTAGATACCCATGGTGCATAAGGTATTCTTCAGTGCCAGCTCGCCTTTCTGCTCTTCATTGTAGCCGCCCATCGTTACCTGTGCAGCGGAAAGGAAGGTATCGGTTACGTGATCGTAGCCGTACATACGGATGACTTCCTCTGCCACGTCCGGATAGCGCTCGACATCGTTCTCTCCCTCCGGCAGCATATCCTCACGGTAAGCCGGAACCTGGATGGTCAGCTCATCGCCGTTGATTTCCGGTGCAAAGTTCAGGTTTTTCATAATGCGGAGAATCTCTGCTTCCGGAACTTCGATACCGAGTACGCCGTTTACTTTGCTGACACTGACGGTCATCGGAGTCGGATCGATGGAGTTTCCGGTGTTCACATCGAAATGGGTACGGGAAACTTTACCGCAGCCAAGCTCTTCCATCAGATGCAGGGCACGTTTCATACCAAGTACGGTTGAATACTCGTCCACGCCTTTCTCATATCTTGCACTGGCATCCGTCGCTTTTCCAAGCGCACGGGCTGTCTTTCTGACGTTGTCGCGTGCGAATTTTGCGGACTCAAACATAACAGCCTCTGTCGTGTCGCGGATCTCGGAGTTTAAGCCTCCCATGACACCGGCAAGTGCAACCGGTTTTACGCCGTCGCAGATCACGAGGTTGTTCTCATTCATTGTGTATTCCTGCTCATCGAGGGTCACAATCTTTTCATTTTCTTTTGCTCTTCTGACACAGATTTCATTGCCTTCCAGATAAGAGCAGTCAAAAGCATGCATCGGCTGGCCGATCTCTTTTAAGACGTAGTTTGTGATATCAACCACGTTGGAGATCGCGGACATGCCGACGAGCGCCAGACGGCGTTTCATCCATGCCGGGGACTCTCCGATTTTTACGTCATATACGTAATGAGCGCTGTAACGCGGGCAGAGTTCCGGAGCTTCCACGCGGACAGAGAAGCCTTCTTTTTCCACATCCGTCTCGTTGTAATCGGTTGCCGGCATTTTTAAAGGTTTTTCCAGCATCGCCGATACTTCTCTTGCGATACCGAGGATACTCTGGCAGTCCGGTCTGTTTGCAGTCAGGGAGATATCAAAGATCCAGTCGTCAAGACCTGTCAGCTCTTTGACATCTGCGCCAAGCTCGGCATCTTCCGGCAGAACAAGCAGTCCGTTGTAGCCTGCGCCCGGGTACAGATCCTCGGTAAGGCCGAGCTCCACGCCGGAGCAGAGCATTCCGCAGGACTCATATCCTCTTAATTTTCCTTTTTTGATGGTCATAACACCCTCGATGGTCTTATGATCTTTTGCTGTTGCATAAACAGAAGCGCCAGGAAGGGCAACCGGGAATTTTCCGCCGGTGCGCACGTTGTCTGCACCGCAGCAGATCTGCATGGTGCCGTGTTCTCCTGCATTTACCTGGCACACATGAAGATGGGTCTCCGGGATCGGCTCGCAGCCCTCCACCAGACCGACAACAACATTGCTGATGTCTTTTCCCACCTGATAACGCTCTTCTACTTCAAAACCGCCGTCGAACAGTTTTTTCTCCAGTTCTTCCGGGGTAACATCAATATCTACATATTCTTTCAGCCAACTTAACGGTACTAACATATTAAACCTCCAAATTCAAACTGTTTCGTCTTTATTTCTCGTTAATCTGATTTAAAACCCGCAGATCGGAACCGAATAACAGTTTGATGTTGTTGATTCCGTATTTCAGCATGGCGATACGCTCCAGGCCGATACCAAAAGCGAAGCCGCTGTACTCTTCTGAATCAATGCCGCAGTTCTCCAGCACACGTTTGTTTACGATACCTGCTCCAAGGACCTCGATCCAGCCGGTTCCCTTGCAGAGGCTGCATCCTTTTCCGCCGCAGGCGAAGCAGCTGCAGTCTACCTCAACGGACGGCTCCGTGAACGGGAAGTAAGACGGACGGAGACGGGTTGTGGTTCCCTCGCCGTAGATCTTCTGTACGAGTACGTCGAGCATTCCTTTCAGGTCGCAGAGGGTGATGTTTTTGTCGACAACGAGTCCCTCCATCTGATGGAACATCGGAGAATGGGTTGCGTCGTCATCAGACCGAAAAACACGTCCCGGGGAAAGGATCTTGATCGGCGGCTTTTTGTTTTCCATGACATGAATCTGGCCTGCCGATGTCTGGGTACGAAGCAGGAATTCCGGGGAGAGATAGAAGGTATCCTGCATATCTCTTGCCGGGTGATCCTGTGGTGTATTCAGTGCAGTAAAGTTGTAGTAATCGGTCTCGATTTCTCTTCCCTCGTATACCTCAAAGCCCATGCCTGCAAAGATGTCGATAAGCTGTTTGCGGATCAGGGTAACCGGATGAAGGTTTCCGATCGCTGTCTCTTCTGCCGGAAGGGTCAGGTCGATTTTCTCGGACTCATATTTCTTCTGCAGCTCGCGCTCTTTCATCTCCTCTTCCACTTTCTGGAAGCGGCCAAGCGCCCACTCTTTTAACTCATTGACGGATTTACCGTAGTTTGCGCGCTCTTCCGGGGCAATGTTTTTCATTTCTTTCATCAGCCCGCTGATCTTACTTTTCTTTCCTTCCAGATACTCGCTCTTAAATTCATACAGTTCTTTGGAGCTTTTCAGCTCTTCCAGTCCATTTTCAATCTTCTGTTTTAATTCAGACAGATGGCCGGTTAATACACTTTTTTCCTGCATTTGACTCTCCTACTTTCTTTTTCTTGCTTGTTTGATGGTAAATGTGAAAAACAATCAGATACCCCGCTGCAAACAGCGGAGCATCTGATTTTCGTGGCAGTCGCCAGATATCCATGCAAGCATGGCTGCCTGGCTCGTTGCTCACGAAAAAAAGACCCCGCCCCACAAAGGGACGAGATCTGAAATTTCGCGGTACCACCCTGATTTCTGCAGATACTTCCTGCAGACACTCATAACCGGTGCTGTAACGTACACCAAACGTCTGTCCCTACTTGCATTTCCAGTATCCTGCTATGCGTTCCGGACATCTGCTCCAATGCGAAATTTGAAATATTCCTGAACCTGAAGGAGCTTACAGCCGATGACTCCCTCTCTCTGGCGGAAAAAATATTTCTCTGAACATCTTCACAGCATTTTTCCTGTTAGATTATCTATAAAACTTTCATAAACAATGTTTATTGTACCGTCTTGACCCCAGGATGTCAAGCCATTATTTTCCCGCTTCTTTATTTGTCTCTTTATTTTCCATAAAATGCTCGATCGCCGCGTTCTGCAGTTTCCGCAGTTTATCCTCAAAATACGCGTTGATCTCCGCGCCGATCAGAAGGATCCACATACAGAAATACATCCAGATCATGATAAACACGATCATCGTCAGACTGCCGTACATATTGGACGCTGCAAGCGCGATGTCGAGGTACATGGAAAATGCAAGGGAAAAAATAGACCAGGCAAGGGATGAGATCAGTGCGCCCGGGCACTGGCTCTTAAAGCTCGCCTTCCGGTTCGGAATGCATTTATACAGCACCAGGAACAGAACCGCCAGCACGCCTGTCGTAATCAGGGTACGCATGCCCATGATAGAGGATGTCACGCGCGCCACCATCGGCAGATGTTCCGTCAGCTTATTCTGAATGCGGGTTCCGAAGACCAGAAGCACCAGACTGGTGAGGAATGCAGCGGCAAATATCAAGGTATATGCCATGCCCCGCAGCCGGTTGATGATGTAATTACGTGTCTCTGTTACGTGATAAATGCTGTTCAGCCCGTTTGTCAGCGCCGCAATGCCCTTTCCCGCCGACCACAGCGTTGTGATGATCGTAATCGGCATATAGGCAACGGACTGATAAAAGATCTCATTTACAATACCGCCCACGTAGCTCTGGAACTCCGTGGGCAGCATATTGATCAGAACGCTGTAAACATCGTCGCGTGTCAGCGGCGTATATTTTACAAGCGTAACAACCAGAAGAACAAACGGAATAAAGGAAAGAAGAATGAAATACGCGCTCTGCGCTGCATAAGCACCGACATGGTCCTCATTCAGGCGCTTCATAAAACCGCGGATTGTTTTTATCATCTGGCAAAACCGCCTTTTCTTTGTTTTCGTGAATCTATCCCATTATTGCACACATCTTGTATTGCAGGATAGCCTACAAAGCATATCATACTTTTCTTTCCTTCGCAAGGGATTTCAATCCCATTTGCGGTAATACCATGCGTAACCGCGGGCTGGAACCGGAACACCGCGCAGAACGCGTTTTTCGCCGGTAAACAGATCCTTCCAGGTGAACTCTCCCATATCGATCCATGCGGTACGGTCCTCGTTGCTGAAGTTGAAGATTCCCGTCACCATCTCATTGCCGGATTTTCTGCAGACGCAGAGAAGTGCGGTATCGTACGTTTCCTCGGTCCAGACATCCGCCTCCCCATCAAACGGACGATATTTGAATTTGAGCTCTTCCATCTTCTTCATCGAAGCAAAAATCCGATTCTGTACCGTTCCTTTTTTATCCTTCGCCGGTTCCAGATCCCAGCGGAAGTGGCCGCGGTGAATATAACGGCTGTCGGATCTGCGGTCGTAGTCCTCGCTCTCCTTGTAGGAGTAATCGTTGACCTGGCCGATCTCGTCACCGCTGTAGATGACCGGAATACCGGACTGGATGAAGAGGTATGCATTCAGCATTTCGATTCTCTGGATGGCCTGTGCCGTCTTCTCTTCATTCTGCTCAAAGCCTGCCGCCTCAAGACCGCAGAGAGAAGCCGTCGTTCCGCAGAGACGCGCATCCTGCAGAACAGGATCGTCGTTGTAGAGCTCTCCTCTTGCATCGCTTCCCTCCACATAGCCGCGGAAGTAATCATTCAGATATTTTTTATGCGGTGCCTCGGCGATGCCGAACTGTTTCAGCCATTCGTAATCGAGACCCCAGCCGATATCATCGTGGCATCTCAGATAGTTCAGGAAGACATAGTCCTTCGGCAGTCTCGTCACAATATCCATCTGATGTTTCAGCAGGCGGGTATCTGCCGTTGCAATGGTGTGCCAGGTGGATGCCATCGTCGTTACGTTGTACAGCATATGGCACTCCGGTTTTTCCAGAGTTCCGAAGTACGGAACAACCTTTTCCGGCTCCATGACAACCTCGCCGAGCAGCAGAACGCCCGGGCAGACGATCTCGGTGATCATACGCATCATGCGGACAATGGTATGTACCTGCGGCAGGTTACGGCAGGTGGTGCCGAGCTGTTTCCAGATGTATGGAACGGCATCGATGCGGACGATATCGATTCCCTGGTTGACGAGATAGAGCATGTTGTTGACCATCTCATTGAAGACAACCGGGTTCGCATAGTTCAGATCCCACTGGTATGGGTAGAATGTTGTCATGACAAATTTGTGACAGTCCTCTCTCCAGGTAAAGTTGCCCGGTGCCGTTGTCGGGAATACCTGCGGGCAGGTTTTCTCATATTCGGACGGAATGTCGTAGTTATCGAAAAAGAAGTAACGGTCCTGATACTCTTTTTCTCCGGCAAGTGCACGTTTGGCCCACTCATGATCCTCGGAAGTGTGGTTCATAACGAAATCCATGCAGAGACTCATGCCCTGGTCGTGGCATTTTTCAGAGAGTGCAGCCAGATCCTCCATCGTTCCAAGGGACGGCTGTACGGTACGGTAATCGGCAACGGCATAGCCGCCGTCACTCTTTCCTTTCGGAGTGGCAAGGAACGGCATCAGGTGCAGATAATTCACGTTGCACGCTTTTAAGTAATCCAACTTCTCCTCAAGGCCGCTGATGTTGTCTGCGAATGCATCGATGTACAGCATCATGCCGAGCATTTTCTGGCTCTTATACCAGTTCTTCTGTTTTTCTCTCTTACGGTCGAGTGCTTTCCATTTTTTATTCCGCTCTTTGTACCACTGCTCCATGCTCGCACAGAGCTCTTCAAATCTTCCCTGTCCGTTTGGATACAGCTCGCAGTAGAGCCATTTCAGCTCATCATAGTGTTTCTCGAGTCTTCTCTGATATTCCACTGTCATGTTGTTCGTTCTCCTTTATCTTATTCTTTATCCTGTCACAGCGTTCCGGCAACGGAAAATCTGTGTTACGTTTCTTTCACTTGCAGTATACCGTTGCCGCAATTATATGTCAACCGTTTACATACTGTATTTTTCAACAAATTTCAGCCTTTTTCTTTGTCTTTTTTTACCATTTTCTGTCTATCGTTTACTTTCTGGAACAGAAAAAGACTCCGCAGCTTATTTTTTCCGCGGAGTCTCTCTCTTTTTTTCTGTTTCACGCCGAACCACGCACCACAAGGCTCACCGGCATGGTCGTCACATTCGGCACCATCTCTCCCTTTCTTCTCCGGTCGATATACGCAATGGAAAGCTCCGACATTTCCTCAATCGGCTGATGGATCGTCGTGATGGAAGGCGTGGTAATCCCGGCGATCACAGTGTCATCAAACCCGATAACTTTAATATCCTCCGGCACCCGTTTTCCCATGGCGTAAAGGCGCTGGAGTACCTGTGCGGCAATCAGGTCACTGCTTGCAAAAATGCCGTCCGTCTCCGGGTGCTCCAGAAGGCCCTTTTCAATATAGGATTCATAGTGCATGGAGCCGTAGCTTAAGCGGTCACTCAAAAGAACTTCCCCTTCAATCCCCCGCTCCCGGCAGACGCGCAGGAATCCATCCGCACGCCGGTCCGCCGGCATATCTCTTCCGACGATTCCGCCGAAATGAAGCAGATGGCGGCAGCCGCAGTCCGCAAGATGCGATGCTGCAAGCGCTCCTCCCTGCTCGTTGTCACACTGGATCGTAATGGCCTCCGTATTTTCCTCTCGCTCGAAATTGACGATCGGAATTTTCAGATCATGAAACTTTTCAATCTGCACATCGCGGCTTGCCATCACAACGCCGGTTACACGGTTGGAGATGAACATATCGAGATATTCGGTTTCTTTCTCCGGCTGATCTTTCGAGTTGCAGAGCAGAATCTTGTAGCCCCGCTTTGCCGCCGCGCTCTCGAGTGCACTGATCATTTTACTGAAAAACGGGTGCGAGATGTGCGGAACGATAACCCCGATCGTATTGGAATGCGCTTTTGCCAGGGAACGCGCCAGCTCATTCGGCTGGTAATTCATCTCCTGCATCGCCTGCGTTACTTTTTTTCTTGTCTCTTCACTGATGTATCCGCGGTTGTTGATCACGCGGGAAACCGTCGTCGCCGTAACGCCGGCGCGTGCCGCTATGTCCTTGATTGTCGCCATGTTTCTCTCCTCGTCATTTTCTAACTGTTTTTCGCTTTCGCTCATTATAGCACAAAAAATCTGTTTTCGGTGATTTTTTTAAAAAAGGGAACGGCAGTCGCCGATTTCGATGTTCTGGTAAAAATAGCGGAGAATCTCCTCATACGATTTTCCCTGCTCTGCCAGATGTTTCGCACCGTTCTGTGACATGCCGACGCCGTGGCCGTAGCCGCCGCCGTAAAATGTAAAGGAGACAGCCGTTTCCCCTTCTTTTTCCGGAACCACGGCAAAGCAGGCGCTCGGAAGCAGATCCATCTCGCAGCTTACGGTTCCGTCGTTTTTCTGAATCGGCCAGCCTTTCGCCGAGAGGAACTTTCGGATCTGATACTCTCCCTCGATTTCCATGGATCCTTTTTCCCCCTCGATACGGACGGTTTCTGCCGCACCGCCCTCTGACCGCCGCAGCACCTCAATCCCCGTGATCTCCCCGATTTTCTGATCCTCTACCCGTTCTGACAGCACATCCGCCGGAATCGTCACCTGCCAGCGGTACCAGCCGTCCTCCACTTCCAGACTTGTGCTGTCCCTTTTGGTGATAAACGATGCAAACGCCTCCTCCGTCTCCGGTTCCTGCTTCTCCCCGCCTACCGTCACGCTCTTCAGATATTCTGCCGTCTCCGCCGTATTCCACACTTCATCCGTACTCGTCTTCCCGCAGGAGGTTGAGAAAAAATACGCCTGAATTGGTTCCCCGCCGCAGGTGATGATTTTTCCTTCTGTCTCCGCCACCGCAGCGTCTGTCTCCGGCTGCGCTTCCATATTGTGGTAGACCTGGCTTTCCACGCTGTCGTCTACATCCGCGTGGTAGTTCTCCCACGTTTTTTCACGAATTCTGGCACACGCATACGTTCTCGCACAGACCGCCTGTGCTTTTAATGCCTCCTTTTCATAGGAGGACGGCATCTCACTCGGCACGACATACCGAAGATACATTTCCAGATCAAGTTCATTTACAACGAGAAGTCCCTCTTCGCTTTTATAGATGACAAAACTTCCCGGATAAACCGTCTCGTCCTCCGGCTTTCCCGTCAGGGAAACCGCCGTTCCCGCCGTCTCATCGGCCGGCACCACATGCACAACTTCCCCGCATTCCTGTTCCGTCACACAGATCGTCTCCTGCGGGGAAGCTATGTATGCGCCGTCGTTCATGGAAAGGCTTGCGTTTCCACGCAGGGACACCTGTTTCTGTGCGTATCCCAGCTTTCCGCAGTCCGTCAGAAGGACACGGATCTGCACCGGTCCGGCTGCCGTTGTTTCTTTTTGTTCTTCCTTTTTACTGTTCAGAAAAGCCGCGTTTTCCTGTTCCATGTTCTGTATCGTCTCCTCCTGCTTTTTGCCTTCCATCGTCTCCGTCCTGCTTTCTGCTGTCGCTGTCTCTTCCGGCGCATCCAGACGGCGCTTCACAACAAACAATAACAGCAGCAGGAGAATCCCCACTCCTAACAGTATCAGTTCCAATGTATCATTTTTTCTCTTCATATCTCATTCTATGCACACGGCTTTTTGTCCGATTCCTTTTCTTTTTGCGATTTTTCCTTGACAAATACCGCCCTATGGTATATAGTATGGTTGTGTATAAATTTCATATCAACATCCAGAGTGCATCAAAAGAAGATCCGTCTTTTGGTGAGAGAGGGAATTCAGGTGAGATTCCTGGGCGATCCGGTCACTGTAATCAGGGAGTGAAGCATAACAAATCCATTGTATGTCCGCAACATATGAGAAGGAATGTGGAACGATGATCTGTAAGTCAGGAAACCTGCTCTGTATGCATAGGGTTGATGCTTCCGATGAAAGCTTCCATTCAAAGACTATTATGGGATATGGAATGTCTGAAAATTTTCGATTAGATTTTTAGAAACCTTCGAGCGAGATTTATGCATTGCATTAAACGGCCGGGTAAACCGTTTCAGATTCTGGTTTCGCCTGTTCTTTGTCAGGCGCCATCCTCCGCTTAAAGGTGTCTGCTATTCCGCTTGCAGGTTGATTCAGATGGCGAAGCGGTTACCCACCTCTGAAAAGAATATGACATAACTGGTAAGATTCTGTTGGATTCGAAAACAGGGTCTTTTCTTTTTCTGTTTTTTCAGAATTCGTTTTCTGCATATTTTCCCATAAAAAGGCTCCCCGCCTGCGCTCCTGTTTTCACAGGACGCTGCAGGAAGGGAGCTTTTTTATGCTGTTTCTATAGCAAGACCCGAAAATAATGCAAAAAAGGCAGTGCTGCAGAGCGCGAATTGCAAGGAACAGATTTGAAGGCGTACCGGGGTACGACGAAAATCTGTGACGCAGTAATTCACGCTCTGCGGTGCTGAATTTTTTGCATTATTTTCGGGGATTGCTATAAAATAGGATCTTAGAAAATGAATTTGTATACGGTTGTGGTGTCGTAAGTATCGCCTGCCTCGAGGATCGGTTTCTCCTCACCCTCCTGGTTGATGGCATTCGGCACATACTGAGATTCCAGGCAGAAGCCGTTGCGTTTGTCATAGAATACCCCATTCTTTCCGGTAACCGGAGCAATGAAGTTTCCGGCGTAGAACTGAACGCATGGCAGATCCGTGAAGGCTTCCATGGTGATGCCGCTCTCTTTGCAGGATGCGACTGCCATCAGCTCAATGCTTCCCTCGACAGCCTTGTCCAGGATAAAGTTGTGGTCGTAGCCGCCGGTCAGTTTGAGCTGTTCGAAATCTGTTTCGATCTCTGCTCCGATTGCTTTCTCGCTGGTGAAATCCATCGGGGTTCCCTGTACCGGTGCATGCTCGCCGGTCGGGATGGATGCAGAATCGATCACCGGGCTGAACTGCTCCGCTTTTAAGACAAGTGTCTGGTTCTCAATAGATCCGGCATCGTGGCCTGCCAGGTTGAAGTAGCTGTGGTTTGTCATGTTGACAACGGTATCCTGATCGCAGCTTCCCTCATAGTGGATTTCTACGGCGTTCTCATCGGTCAGGGTATACGTAACGGACACTTCAAAGTTTCCCGGGAATCCCTGGTCTCCGTCCGGGCTCATCAGAACGAAGGTAACGGCGCTGTCATCCGCCTCTTCTACGTTCCAGAGGCGGTAATCGTATCCGTCCGGGCCGCTGTGCAGGTTGTTGTTGTTCTCATTTTTTGCCAGCTGGTATGTTTTTCCGTGCAGTTCAAATGCTGCTCCCGCGATACGGTTTCCGTTTCTTCCGATGGTGGCTCCAAAATGGCTTCCGTCGGTCTCATAGCCGGTTACGGAGTCAAATCCAAGGACAACGTCTCTCTTCTTTCCATCCTTATCCGGAACGAGAACCGATACCAGATGTGCGCCGTAATCGGTTACGCTGATTTCCATTCCGTTTTTATTGGAGAGCGTGTAGAGCAATGCTTCTTTTCCGTCTTTTGTTGTTCCAAAACCCTGTTTTTTCATGTTCCTTCTCCTTTTGGTTGTATGTAACGTATAAAAGAGAACCATTTTCATGATTCTCTTTTTTCTCTTTTGTAACCCCGGAATGCCGTTTCCCATACTTTGACTCCTAGCAACGCAAGCTAGGTGGGTAGCCGCAGTCATCATTTCTGCCTTCCACTGACGTCTGTTTCCAGGGTGGCCTGACATCCACATGACAATAATAAGCCTCCCGTTTAAAGTAAATGTAGGTTCAAAATAATGAGATCATCGAACATTCCAGGAAGTTACATTTTTCTTCTTTTCTTTTCACAATTCGGATTATACGCTATTTTGGTTCGCTTTTCAAGTATTATTGCACAATTACTCAAAAATATTCGAACAGCTTTTGTATTAAATGATAATACACACCATTCCGCCCCGGCTGTCGTTGACAATTTTCTGCATGGAATCCTGGAGTTTTGCCTGGCCGTCCTCGGTGATCTGGGCGATTTTGCTGCGGATGCCGTCGTCAACGAGCTGCTCGACGGATTTGCCGAAAATGTTGGTATTCCAGATTCCCTCCGGGCTCTTTGCGCTCTCTTTGATATAGGCGATCAGATCCTCCGCCTGCTGCTCACTTCCGACGATCGGCGCAATCTCCGTCTCGATGTTGGCCTTGATCATATGAATCGACGGGCTCACCGATTTAATTTTCACGCCGTATTTGTTTCCCTGATGGATCACGGCTGGCTCCTCCAGCTGAATCTCCTCCCTCCCCGGAATCACGACGCCGTAGCCGCATCCGCGCACCGCATGAATCGCGTCCTCTACCTTGCGGTACTCTTCCCGCTGTGCCGACAGCTCGCGGATCGTCTGCACCAGATCATACTCGCCTTTGATCTCCACGCCGGCAAGTACACTCAGCATTTCATAATAATACTGCTCTTTCACCTCAATCCGCACCTTCACCGTACCGCTCGCAAGATCCATCGACTGCAGCAGTGTCTGGCTGACATACTGACTGGCAATCGCTGTTTTTCCGCCCACTGCATCCTTCAGGCGCGTCTTTTCCCTGCACATCTCACGGATCTTCTGCAGCAGCTCTGCCTTCAGCGGATGGTCATCGGCAAGAAGCTCCACCCATTTAGGAATATAAAATTCCATCTGCTGAAGCGGAAACTCATACAGCACCTTTTCGAGCATATGCAGAATATCTTCTTTGCGGAGCTGGTCGCAGTTCACCGCCATCGCTGCCACGCCGAATTTTGTTTCAAGCTCCTTTACCTGCCGCTGTGTCTCCTCCCGGTACGGTTTTTTCGCATTCACAAGAATCAGGAAGGGCTTTCCCTGCTTTTTGAGCTCCGCAACGGTTCGTTCCTCCGCCTGCAGAAAATTCTCCCGCGGCAGCTCGCCGAACGATCCGTCGCACGTCACCATAAGACCGATCGTGGAATGTTCTGCGATCACCTTCTTCGTACCGATCTCCGCCGCCTCCCGGAACGGAATCGCCTGCTCGAACCACGGTGTTTTCACCATCCGCTCCTTCTCATTTTCCAGATTTCCCGCCGCGTCCGGCACCAGAAAACCGACGCAGTCGATCAGTCGCAGCCGGATCGGATCGCCCTCCCCAAGCTGCAGCTCCACGGCGTCTTTCGGCACAAATTTCGGCTCCACCGTTGTGATCGTCTTTCCCTCCCCGCTTAAAGGCAGGGCATCCCGTACCTCCGCCTGTTCCTTTTCCGAAAGATACGGCAGTGCCAGCACCTCCAGGAAACGGCGGATCAGGGTGGACTTTCCCGTCCGTACAGGCCCCACCACTCCGATCAGGAACTGGCCCTTCGTTCGTTTCTGAATATCGCGGTATACTGAATATGCATCCATGCGCTGTTGTCCCCCTTTTGATCTTTGTTGCTATGTACTGTTATATTCTATGAGCCGGTCCCCTCTCCTATCACCAAAACTGCACTGCCGCGCACGCAAAAAAGGCACCGCCGCCCTTTTTTCGGACGCACAGTGCCTTTTTTCTGTCACATTCTTATCTTCAGCCTATGATCAGCTGTTTTTTCTCATGGCAGCCTCTACCACATGGCCGACCAGAACAGATGTGGTAACGGATCCTACACCGCCTGGAACCGGTGTGATTGCCTCAACGATCGGCTCAGCTTTTGCGTATGCAACGTCTCCGCAGAGTTTTCCTTCTTCGTTTACGTTGATTCCGACATCAATAACGGTCTGGCCTGCACGCAGGTAAGTATCATCTACAACACCTGCACGGCCTGCTGCTACGATCACGATATCTGCCTCTTTAACTACAGACGGCATGTCTTTCGTTCTGGTATGGCAGATGGTTACGGTTGCGTTTTTCTTTAACAGCATCATGGCTGCCGGTTTTCCTACAACGAGGCTGCGGCCTACGACAACGGCTTTTTTACCGGTGCAGTCGATGCCGTAGTGGTCGAGGATCTCCATGCAGGCCTGCGGAGTACATGGCGGGAAGCCCTGTTTTGTTCCGGCGAATACGCCTACCATGGAACCGTCTGTGATACCGTCTACGTCCTTCTCCGGGGAGAGTGCTTTGATGACTGCTGCCTCATCGAGATGTTTCGGAAGCGGACGGAAAATCAGAACGCCGTGGATGGAATCGTCTTTGTTTACTTTATCGATGGTAGCCATCAGCTCTTCCTGGGTAACGTCTGCCGGGAGAAGGAATTTCTCGTATGCAACGCCTAAGGTCTCACAGCGTTTGGTTGCTCCTCTTTCGTAAGAAAGATCATCCTCTCTCTCGCCGACACGGATGATTCCGAGGGTTGGTTTTACTCCTTTTGCCTCCAGCTCTGCTACATTTGCTTTGATCTTCTCATTTAATGCTGCTGTTACTTCTTTTCCTAATAACTGTTTTGCCATTTTTTTATCCTCCGCTTTTTCTGCGACATCTTCTGCCACGTTTCAGGCTTTCAGTCTTCCCAGTACGTTCTGGAAAATTCCGTCTGCTTTTACGGTATAAACCGCAAGCATCTCATCGCATTTTTTGTTCAGCTCTTCTGCGTATTCCCGGTTTTTCATGGATTTGGTGTTGATGTATACGTTCAGGGAAGCGCCCTCTAAGGCAGCCTTGCAGAACGCTGCGCCAACGCCCGCATCGCTGATTGCGAGTGCGGAACCTTTTGCTGCAAATTCCACGATCAGATCGATCGCTTCACAGCATTTTTCCATGATTTCCATCGGCACGGAGCAGGCGTCCTTCAGCACGATTTCCATAACTCTTGCTTTTTCTGCCTTCTCCTCTTCTGTCTCACGCGGCATGCCGTATGCTTTGGAGAGCGGCTCAAATACTTCCGCATCGCGCTCGATCAGGTGAAGCAGTTCGTCCTGAAGCGTGGTTGCTTTCGCCATCAGCTCTTTCATTTCCTCTTCGACATCCGCGTATTTCTTTTTACCTACTGTCAGCGCACCAACCATGTTGCCAAGCGCTGTGCCGACAGCGCCAACCAGTGCAGAAGCTCCGCCGCCGCCCGGAACCGGTGCTTTGGAACCGAGCACTTCTACAAACTCATTGCAAGGTACTGTTGAAAATCCCATGTTATTTTCCTCCGCTTATTTTTTTCGATCCAGAAGCCATCCTGATGGCCTCAAACCATAACTATTTTGCAGCCAGAGCCTTCAGCATATCAATTGTGACATCTCCCACAACCGCCATATCCTCTCCCTGCGTAAATGCAGCCGGGAAATTGTTCGAAAAGAGGATCTGCGCGGACGGCGGAAACTCATCATCTCCTGCCCATAAAATCAGTCGTACAAAAAGCCCTTTCATAAACTCCAGCTCATATCCGACATCACCGGATGAAATCGCCTGAGCGCCGACACGTTCCATGATCTCACGGAATGCATCCAGCTTTCCGCCAAAGCCAAACGCAAGACGGAACAGGCATCTTCCCTGGAATTGTTTAAAATAAACTTCTCCCCACGGAATCTCCCGGTATGTCAGAAATTTTCCGGTGGATGGGGCAGCTCCGCCCTCGGTCAGATAGCGCAGCACCAGAATTTTTGCATTCGGCTTCTCCTCGAGCGGATACCAGCCGATCACCGGACCGTCTGTGCCGTCATCTCCAAGGTGCTGCACGCGGTACTCCGGCCAGGAAATCCGGTAGGAAACACCCATCAGGGATACCGTAAACTCGTGTTTTTCGGCGTCATATGGTACATTACACCGGCTGGAAATCTCCGCCGGATCCGCGTTCTGGTATACTTCCAGGTAATGTTCATAGGGAATCCGTTCTTTGCTGTCTTTTTCGTAATTCAAGTCTACTGCCATGTGAATCCAATTCCTCTCAAAAAAAGGTTCTCACTTCCGTTTTTATACTTCTACAGACGGGAACATCGCTGTGTCCGTGTGCGGCAGGAAGCAGGCCGCTACAAATTCATCCATATACGTCGGTACGGTCGAGAGCTCCAGATACGTCATGTTCCGGGCAACCTCGTACGTCTTCTTCTCTGCCGCTGTCGATAAGAGCATCGAATACGCGCCGGTCAGGGAAGAGTTGCCGATGTAATGGAATTTTTCCAGCGGAATGTCCGGGAACATACCGATGGTAACGGCATTTTTCATGTTGATGCCGCTTCCGATACCGCCCGCTACGTAAACCTCCTCGATCATGGAAACATCCATATCCAGATAGTTCAGCATCGTACGGATCGCTGAGAAAATCGCGCCCTTGGCGCGGATAAAGTTGTCGATATCGACCTCTGTGATCTCAACATCGCGGACACTTCCAGCCTCCTCCTCGAACGCAATGACATAGCTTCCCATGCCATATTTGTCGTGGCGGATCCGTTTTCCCTCACGGATAAATTTACCCTTCGGATTGACCATCTTCGCGCGGAACAGCGCCGCAATCACATCGATGATACCGGAACCGCAAAGGCCGATCGGTTTCGTACCCTCATCTCCGATAACATGGTACGAAGGTTCCATCGTCTCCGGATCGATCGTACATTTTTCAATCGCACCGTCGGTCGCACGCATACCACAGCTGATATCGCCGCCCTCAAAGGCCGGTCCGGCCGAGCAGGCACAGCTTACCATAAAGTCAGAGTTTCCAAATGCAAGCTCGCCATTGGTACCAAGGTCAATAAAAAGACTCATCTCCGGCCGGTTCCAGATCATGCTGACCAACGCGCCGGCAGTAATATCTCCGCCCACATAGCTTCCGATGTTCGGTGCCAGAATGATATGGGCGTCCGGATGAATCGCAAGATTGACGTCCGATGCAAACAGTGAGTTTGTTTTAAAGAAGGCAGGAATATACGGCTCCATCCGAAGCGGATCTGCATTGATGCCCATCATCAGATGCTCCATGGTAGTGTTTCCGGCAATCGCCGCACGGTAAATCTGGTGACTGCTGATTTTCGCTGCACGGCACATGTTGGAAATCATCGGGTTTAAGGTTTCTTTGATGATTGCATTCTGCAGTCTTTCATGGCCTCCCGGTTTCTGGGATTCAATGATACGGTTGATAACATCCGCACCATACCGGATCTGTCCGTTTCCGGAAGAGGCTTTTGCCAGGATTTCTCCGCTCAGCATATCCACGATCAGTGCAGAAACTGTCGTTGTTCCGATGTCGACAACGAGACCACCGACCACTGCTTTTGCTTCCATTGGAAGCATATCGTATAAAAAGACGTCATTTGCCGTAACCCGGACGACACACTGTGCCTGAAAATGGGATTCCCGAAGGACATCCGGCATTTTTTTCAGTACAGAGTACGGAATCCGTACCCGGTCAAGCCCCGTCGCTGCCTGTACAGCCCAGGTTACTCTCTCGTTATCCGGCATCGTATCATCCAGAGTAGGCTCTTCCATTGAGATTGTAATCACCTGCATGCTGTTTTTCAATTCCAGGCCGGCGTCTGTAATTTTCTTTTTCGTATCTTCAAAAATTGCAATTTCACTCGGTGAACTAAGGTCTGCCACTTTCATGCGGCTCCGGTAAGCAGATGCAATGTCCGGCACTTCCACTTCAACATCGCCTTTGACGGTGCTGACGCACGCCAGTCTCCAGCCATTCTGATATTCTTCCTCAGAAATATGGCGGGTTATTTTGGAATCCAGCTCACCGCTCACAAGACGAACGCGGCATTTACCGCACGATGCGTTTCCGGAACACGGTGCATCGATCGGCACATTGCTCTTCTGCGCTACTTCAAGAAGGCGCTCACCCTCGGTTGCGTAGGTGACTACCGGTTCTCCCTCTTCAAATCGAAAGGTTACTTTTGCCATAATCTGTAAATCCCCCAGTCGTATATATTCTCCGCTGTTTTTTTATTTTTCCGCTTTTAGATAGAAAAACCCCTGATGGTGCCTCAGGTTTTCGCAAACGCTACGGCACCATCAGGGGAAAACCTGCGAGATTTAAAGATTAAAGCTCCAGATAAGAATCTGCGTACAGAGTGTTGCCTTTGAATACGTCACAGGATTTAATGGTCTCCATCAGTCTCAGGTCATTCGGGTTAACGATGGCGCTGGTCAGACCCTGCATCATAGCCATAGCTACAAGTGCGGAATCCATGATCGGACGGATGTTTTTCGGCATACCGTTGGAGTTGTTGGAAAGTCCGCCGGTAGAATTCAGTCCCATATCACTGAACATCTTGATGCACTCAAGAACTTCCATCTGTTTGTCCTGCATTCCTTTTACAACCAGAAACAGCGGGTCAAACCACAGATCGGTCGGCTCCATACCATGCTCCATACCTCTTTCCAGAAGGGTCTGGCAGTACATCATACGCTCGTCGTTGTCTTTTGCAATTCCTTCGCCGTTGCAAAGTGCAATAACGATTGCATCGTTTGCAGCCGCAAGGTCAACGTACTCGATTCTTCCTGCAGCATCTGCAGAGTTTACGATCGGTTTTCCTTTGGAACGGTTGTATACAGAGATACCAGCCTCAATTGCTTTTTTGTTGGATGTATCCAGAGCCAGCGGAACATTGTCAAAATTGCTCTGCAGCAGCTCAACAGCCCATTTCATGATGTCTTCTCCATCATTCTCAGCCGGTCCGATGTTTACATCAAGGTAAACGGCACCAGCATCCAGCTGCTGTTTTGCTCTCTTTAAAATTGGCTCTTCATCTCTTGCTGCGAATGCTTTGTTTACAGTAGGAGCTGTAACGGAAAGTCTTTCGCCGATGGTTACAAATTTTGCCATATCTCTTCTCCTTTTCTTTTGGGAATCCCCCATAATTATTTTTTTCACGGAAGGAACTCCGCTTGTCTGGAGTTCCTCCCGGAATTTTTATGTATTACAGTTCTCCGTTTGCCTGCAGATCTTTCATGAATTTCACAAGCTGAACTGCCTCAAGCGGAGCAACGATTACTTCCCATCCAGGAAGTTTGGACTCAATGTCGCCCTTTAATACGGCTACTTTACCAGGAATGATAACTTTTCTGGATTTTACTTTATCTTCTACATTCTCTTTGAAGAATTTGGAGATAGAGTTACCGGAGAATTTACCTGCTGCCCAGGATGTCAGTACAGAAAGTCCGCCGGCGTCGTTGATTACAAGGTTTACCGGAACTCCGGATCTCTCGAGCTCTCCGGATACCAGGAAATAGGTCAGAGCAAAGTCTACTGTGGTCAGGCAGATCGAATTTTCATCTGCGCCGTTCAGCGGGTAGATGCCCGGCTCTACTTTCATCGGTTTCTGCGGATCGGTAAATACGTTCTGGCGAAGTCCGAATACCGGAAGTGCCTCTGCGTATCCCATTTCCTCAAGAACAATAATGGAACCGTATTTCATGGTGAACAGGGAAAGCAGTGCCTGCTGCATATATCTGTCGCCCTGTGCAATTTTTGCCAGATTTACAATAGACGGATAACCAAAGGTACGGTCTGTATCCTTTAAGGATGCACGTCTTACCTGTACGGTAGTAGCAAAGGTCTCTTTGATGGTCGCTTCTGTGGTATCAAGAACAAGGTTCTTGTTGCCGAGTTTCTCGATTGCTTCTACGGTGTCGTGAAGCTCATCAATGTTTGCGCCACTTACGCCGAGAACAACGCCTGCCTCTGTGGCAAGTTTGCTCATCTCTTCATAGTTGGATGCATTTGCACCATTCAGGATCGGTTTGCCTGCTTTGCATACTTCCAGAGCAGCTTTTGCAGCATCTGCGTCCTCACAGCCAAGTACCAGAACTTTTCCGGTTGCTGCTGCTTTCGTTACAAGAGATACGTATTTGTCTACGCCATTTCCGGCATAGTTTACATACAGCATCTCTGCGCACATACGCTCACCGATACGGTCGTAATCAACTTTTTTGTCTTCTTCCAGTTTTGCATCGATCTCTTCGTCAGACATGCAGCTGCAGAGAGATACCGCATAACGGGTTTTGCTTACAAATGTTTTCTCATGACGATAGAGGACCGTCTCTCCGCCAAGAGTGTACTCACTGTCGCCGGTTCCGACTTTGATCGTCTTCATTGGCGGTGCGGTAGCTTCGGAAAGCTGTGCCATAGCGTCGTCAGACATATATGGGCACGCTGAAATATCCATAGCGCCCTGTGCAACCTTCATGGAGAATGCCATACAGGTCGGACATCCGCACTCCTTACAGTTTTTCTTTGGGGTCATTTTAAAAATCTGAATACCTGATAATGCCATAATTCTTTATCCTCCTAATCTCTTCCTTACGTACTGATTACATCAGTTCCTGAATCATTTTGGAAATGGTTGCAACAGACTGTGGATGTTTGAGGATAACTGCATCAGAACCAGAAGCCAGAGATGCGGCTGCTGTCTGAATCTCCATAGAGACTCCTCGTACTTCCTGATTTCCCCATTCCGGAGATTCCTCTTCTGTTGCCATTGCCTCTTTTACATTCCATGTCTCAGAAGCGATTGGAGTAATAATTGGCATCTGCAGCATTTTATCGTCCTGGGATAATGCTGCTGCTTTGATACGGTCCAGTGTAGATACTACGTACTCATATCCGTATCCGACTGCTGCAGAACCTACGTTCATAACAATGCTGTCTGCGCTGACACCGAGCTGGGTCATAACAACATTCAGCTGTTTTGCAAGGTTGATATCTACAGCGGACTCAGCGCCGACTTTCTGGTTGTATGCCAGACCTGCGGCTGCACCAACTGCCTTGTAATCTTCTTCTCTTGCGGACATAACAAGAACGTTTCTTCCCTGAAGGACCTCTGCTACTTTTGTGAGCAGTTCGGAATCCTTCTCAACGTTTTTACATCCTTCTACAACAAGCGGCACGTCAACGGCATCAGCAACCTCTTTGACTGTCTCAATGAGTTCTTCTACCGATTTGTTCAGACCGTTCGGGTCTCCGCCTGCCAGACGAAGGCAGAGGAAATCTGCACCTTCCATAGCTGCTGCTTTTTTTGCAATCTCGCCCATGGTAGCTGCACCTTCATAGTATGCTTTTACGCTTTCCGGTTCTCCTTCCATACCAAGGTCTGTGATTTCAACGCCGACCTTCGGTTCGTTTTTGATTTCACCGTCGAAAGCATAGAATGGTAATACGTTTTCTCCGCCAAGAGTTACGGTTTTGTCTCCGCTGCCGATTACAACGGATTTAATTGCTGCATTAAACTTTTGTGGTTTGCGATTAAACGGCATAAAAAAAGCCTCCTTAAAAATAAAATTCCATACAGGCATATCTCCATGATTCCGCTTCATGGACACACCTGTTATTATTTTAACGTTTTTTCCCGGAGAATGCAAGATTTACCAGGATATTTTCCAAGATTTTCTGACAAAAAGTATCCGTTTTCTTTTCGTCAGCCGTTTTTTCCCAGAAAATCACTTTACAGCTGCCGGCATGTGCCGGAAAGGGCTTCCTCCTCCGCTTTGGAATCCCCTCCCAAGCCATGCCGGTCTGCTTATTCTTTCACAGGATAAGCCTGTAAAATACGAATTACATCATTGGATCCATGCCAAGTGCCGGATGACCTTTCTCGGTCAGGAATGCAACCAGTGTCTCCGGATCTTCTGCGATGGTCTCATCACCGATCATATCAGTAAAGTTGTCGATACCGTACAGCTCTTTTGCTGTTTCATTCAGTTTCTCTGCAACCTGCTCTTTCAGCTCTTTCGGCATCCATACGATACGGGCAACACCGCCTTCTGCTTTCATAAACTTCTTGGAAGCGATAAAGTGTTTGCCGTGTCCCATGAATCCAGGAGTCTGAACACCGCCGCCTGTCATGGAAGCCAGCTCGGAGAAGGTCATTCCCAGAGGAGTCATGCCTGCGTACTCACGGTTTGCGATGCAGACACCGTTGGAGAACGGCTCGATACCACAGATACACTCGAAGCATCCGCAGGATGTCATTGGTTTTTCCATGATGGAGTACAGAGATACATCATCAAGAGCACCCTGGGAAAGTTTACGAACAGCCTCGTTAACATCCTCGTACTCACCGATTCTCTCATCGATTACTTTTTCTTTTGTGATAACCTGGCAAGGTCCGTTCGGATCCAGCTCGTTGGTAGCTTTTGCATCCAGCCATGAAACAGCACCGCAAAGTCCGAGACGCTCTGGTGTAACAACACATACATGGCTCGGGGAGAATGCCTGGCACATGATACAGCTGTAGTATACCGGTACGGATTCATCTGTCATGGTAGACAGACGCTCGTCACGTTTGTCGAATACCGGGATTGCAATTTCGTGGCGGATCTTGGTACAGTCTTCCGGATTGGTGTAGATCTTAACCTGGCATTTGTCAACAACAGCCTCGAACTCGTTCTTCACCTGTGCGTACAGAACTTCTCCGAAGTGTTTTGCACGGAAGCCTGCGTTGAAAGCTTCTTTGCTGACACGGATACGGATCATATCACGCTGTCCGGTATGCATCACACCTTCGATGCAGTTCAGGTAGCTGTGGAATTTACGCTCAAATACAGGCTCGAAATCCGGCTGCATGCTCTTTCCGGCAACCTCAACAACGTATGCAATGCTGTGCTTGGAACCTACCTCGAACTCGTCGATGTCCGGTCCGATCAGCTCGATCTTGTGATCTTCTACTTCGGAAGCATCTTTTGTCTGAACCAGCTCGCAGCAGTCTACGCGGGAACCGTCAAACTCAACCTGCATATCACCACGGCGGATGATTTCACCCTCGAATGCAGATGCGAATGCAACCGGGATATCAATGTTGGTGATTTTGATCTTGATATCGCGTGCTTCCAGAGAAGTTGCGTTGAATTTGGAAACGTCCTTCTGGATAATAAGGCTCTTCGGAATAGCCGGAACGTCTTTGTCATCGTTTGTGATAACCGGAAAGCCAAGTGCAATTGCACCAGCGCCGCATGCAACGATCACATCATCCAGAGGAGCAAAAGCATTTACGAATGCCGGTACACGGTCTTTGGTGTAGGTCATCAGTGCGCCTGCATCGCCTGCAGTTACGTTACCGAAGATCAGGGCTGCACGGATTGCTACGGATACAGCATGGATAACAGATGTTACGTCTTTTCCAAGCGGGATGACACGTACGTTTGCGCCGGTCTTGTATCCCAGTTCCTGACACTGATCAATGATTCCGCCAACCAGTGTTACAAGAATACCCTGTGCCTGATAGCTCTTAACCAGATCCACGCCTTCCTGTGCGGTCGGAGCGCTTCCAAGGATAACAGCTACGCCCGGGATATCGCCTGTTACAAGCGGCACACCAAGCTCACGGATGATGGCATCGCTTAAATGGCCGTAGCACGGCTCATCATATGGTTTTGCACCGTCGATGTATTTAATTGCCTCGATGAACTCTGCGCAGAGTGCAGTTGCAACACCGGACATAAATACATCATTCAGCTGATTTTCTCTTGTCATCAGAGATTTTACCACGCCAAGAGCCTCTTTCATCTCTTTTAAGTTGGTAACCTTTACTCCTGTTACAGCATAGTAACACGGAAGTGCATAAGCAGTGTCCGGGAAGCTGACTGCTTTTTCCTCTCCGTTTGCTGCGATTGCGGCGTCAACGGCAGCTTCGGTAAGACCGTATACTGCATCATTTCCGCCAAATACTCTCTCGAATAATGTCATGTGTTTTTCCTCCTATCACACTTTTTCCATGCCAGGCATGTTTGACTTATCGATTTTTGTTTTTATTTTCCGTATCTCTTCTACTGCAGCCGCGCTGTAATCATATGGAGACGAACCTTCCCTGTCCGCTTCCATAATTTCCGGGTTGTAGTGGACCATGCCCAGAAGATCCTCCGGGGGGATACGGTCCTGTATGAATGCCTCATCTTTTTCGTCGCGTACTTTGTTTGCCACGACATGAACCTGATGAACGCCAAGCTCTTCGGCCAGACGTTTGACATTCTTATAGGTCTGAATACTTCTTGCACCCGGCTCGATGACTACGATGAACATATCCATGCCCTCCGTCGTTCCTCTTCCCAGATGCTCAAGGCCTGCTTCCATGTCGAGGATGACAACATCCCCTCTGTGAAGGACCAGGCTGTTGATGATTCTCCGCAGCATCACATGCTCCGGGCAGACACAGCCGCTTCCGGCCGTCTCCACGGTGCCAAGCGTCAGGAGTTTGACTCCATTGTACTCTTTGCTGTATTTATCGGGGATATCACTTACTCTCGGATTTATCTTGTAAAACCGGTTGTCTGCACTTGCCTCGGTGCGCTCTTCGATCAGTTTTCTCATTTTGGTAATCGGAACGATCGAATCGAGGATTTCTTCCGGAAATCCAAGCGCAAGGCCCAGATTGGCATCCGGATCGACATCTGCAGCCAGAACCGGATGGCCTTCTTCTGCATAAAGTCTTGCAAGGGTGGCTGCGATGGTTGTTTTTCCTACGCCGCCCTTTCCAGTTACTGCTATTTTCATTTTACACCTTTTCACTTCAAAAAGGGCGGTCTCTTTTTACGTCAGGGACCGCCCTGTCCTTTTTATACGCCGAGTGCGGCACGTTTCTCTTCGATTCGTGCGAGCATTGCATCGCCCAGCTTGTCGATGTCTTTTTCTACTGTGTAAGCTGCCTCAACCCAGTCGCGGATACCGTTGATCAGAAGTCCTGTTACCTCAGTGGATCCGGATACGTACGGCTCTACGCCAAGGTAAGTATCGATACCGGTTGCTACAACATAGTTTCCGATGGAAACTGCTTTCTCAGACATCCACTCCGGAGCACATCCGACAACCGGAAGCTGGGAAATATTGACATTACCGATTTTAGCAAGTTCTGCTACAAGAACCATCATACGGGAGATATCAACGCAGGATCCCATGTGGAGTACCGGCGGGATATCAGCCAGCTCGCAGACACGTTTCAGACCTGCACCGCAGAGATCTTTAGCACGTTTGTCCATCAGACCTGCTCTTGCTGCTGCCTGTGCAGAGCATCCGGAAGCAACGATGATAACGTCGTGCGCGATCAGCTTCTTCATCAGCTCGATGTGAGCGGTGTCCGGACGGACTTTCGGGTTGTTGCATCCTACCATGGCAACTGCACCACGGATAACGCCGGATGCCACACACTGCCACAGCGGCATCAGAGTTCCGGTCTGGTCAACCTGGGAATTGGTTACTTTATCCAGAGTCTTGATGATGGACTCAAAAGAGTATCCAACGGTTGCTTTCTGCTTCATATGCGGGATATGTACCAGCTCCGGTTTCCGGTTTTTAAAGTTTTCAATTGCCATTTTTACGATGGCTTTTGCATTCTCACCTGCTGTTTTTGCGTTGAAACGAATGTATTCTGCATCCGGCATCTGCGCAATCGGGCTGGTGGTAACGAATTTAGTATGGAAACATTTGCTTAAAGGTCCAAGGGCCGGGAAAATACACTGTACGTCAACAACGATGGCCTCGCAGGCACCGGTCAGTACCACGTTTTCCTGCTGCAGGAAGTTACCTGCCATCGGCACGCCGCGGCGCATTGCTACTTCATTGGAAGTACAGCAGACACCTGCCACGTTGATTCCCTTTGCTCCCATTTCTTTTGCATATGCGATCATCTCCGGATCGTCTGCGTATTCGCAGATCATCTCGGAAAGTGACGGATCATGACCATGAACGATGATATTTACTTCATCTTCTTTCATAACACCAAGGTTTGCCTCGGTTTCGATCGGCTTTGGAGTTCCGAACAGTACGTCAGAGAACTCGGTACCCATCATGGAGCCGCCCCATCCATCGGAAAGTCCGGAACGAAGGGACTGGCGAACGAGTGCTTCCGGAAGGGAAGAACATCCCATATGGGTCATATGAAGAGAACATGCAACCTCACGGTCAATCGCACGCGGTGCGATTTCTTCTCTCTCCCAGATCTCCTGTGTATGCTGCGGAGCACGTTTCAGGAATCTCTGTGTTCCGAACGGTTTACCATACTCTAAAAGAGCCAGCTCGGACATCTCATGTGCCAGATCATAGATATCTTTTCCTTCTGTCTCTACGCCCCACTCTTTTGCAATACGGATCAGTTTCTCCGGATCTTTTACTTTGTAGTTTCCGTTTGGATCAGCCTCATGCAGTGTGTGGCAGATCTCACGGCCATGATCGGAATGTGTTGCGGAACCGCCTGCTGTAAAGCGCAGGAAGTTACGTCCTACAATACCGTGTACATCGCATCCGCAGATTCCTCTCGGTGCCTTTGGTGTAATACGGCAAGGTCCCATCGTACAGATACGGCAGCAGGTTCCCTGCTCACCGAATTTACAGTGCGGGGTCTGGTTTTTTACACGAAACTGCCATGCGTCAGCGCCAACCTTTGCGCCCGTTTCCAGGAGCTCATTTGTGGCCTGTTCGAATTCTTCTACGCTTGTTAATTTGAATTCGCTCATCTTGTCCTCCTCAAGATTGTATTTTAATATTTTATGGTAAAAACATCCTCCCATGGGGGATATTTTACTTTTGAAATATCCCTCCGTCTGCAGCGTGTACAAAGCGGAGGGCAGATTCTCTGTTTTTATAAATCAAGGTTTTCTACGATTTTTTTTAATGCCGCGCGTACCGGAGAGTCTTCCGGCAGACGTACGGTTGGTTTTCCGTCGCAATCATATTCATAAACCTGATCATCGTGCGGAACAACGCCAAGGAGAGTTAATCCCTGTTTTTCAATTTCCTCACGGGTTCCCTCATTTAACACGCCATTCGGCGCGCGATTTACGATCAGTCCTACCTGCTTCGGCTTCATATCGCATTCTTTGATCAGCTCCGCGATTCTCGCAGCGGCCTGTACCCCTCTTCTTGAGCAGTCACTGACCAGAATAGCTGTATCCATGCCCGGAAGTATACCACGGCTGATATGCTCCATGCCCGCCTCGTTATCCACAACCATGAAGGGGTAATTCGGATACAGCTTTGCAAGCTGATTCTGCAGAAGTCCATTAACGAAGCAGTAGCAGCCTTTTCCCTGTGTTCTTCCCATTACAAGCAGGTCAAAATCATCTTCCTCAGTCAGAGCGCCTGCAAATTTAAATTCCGCATAATCTGCCTTGCTCATGCCTGCCGGAATCGGGTTTTTGGATGCCATCTCTGCACGGGCAATCTCCTCCCGGATATCTCCAAGGGTAGCTTCTACTTCTACACCGAGTACCTCATTCAGGTTTGAGTTTGCGTCCGCATCAACCGCGAGAACAGGACCTTTTCCTGACTCGCAGAGATACTGGATCAGCAAGCCGCATAATGTTGTTTTTCCAACGCCGCCCTTTCCGGCGACAGCTATTACGTGTGCCATAAAAATCGGATGCCTCCCAAATTCAAGTAATTAATTCATTAAACCAGTGTGCAAAGGCCGGATCTGTCGATGATTTCAGATACGTCTTTCCATTTATTCAGCGCGTACAGATGAATTCCGTTGACACCGAGTGCACGGTATGCATCAATCTGTTTTACGGTATATTCGATACCCTCTTCTTTGAACTCTGCAACTTTCTTGTCGTAGAATACGTCGAACGGTTTGCCCTCTGCGTCTTTTGCTGCAAATGGGTTCGGGAACAGCCAGTGTCTGGAGATCATTCTGGAAAGCTCTCTGTCCATAACACAGCCGTTTCTGGAAAGTGCCATGTTGATGGTAGCTGCCTGATCCAGGATCGGCATAACTCCAACGTCTACCGGCATGGTGATTCCTGCTTTACGGATTGCATCGAGCCAGTATTTGAACTGCTCCATATCCCAGCAGAGCTGTGTCATGATGTAGTCAGCTCCGTTGTCCTGCTTCTGTTTCAGGACTGCGATATCAGACTCCAGACTTCTGCAGGAGATGTGGCCTTCCGGTGAACCTGCAACAGCGATTTCAAATTTATCGCCGTAGGTATCACGTACGAATTTTACAAGATCCGTAGCGTAGTCAAAGTCGCCGCAGGTTGTGGTCTCGCCAAGCGGAATATCTCCGCGCAGTGCCAGCATGTGGTCTACGCCGTCAGCCAGATACTGATCCAGCTGCTCTTTGATTCCCTCTTTTGTGTTTTTGATAACGGTGAAATGAGTAACCGGTGTGGTTCCGGCATTTTTGATCATCTGACATACTTCACGGTTTGCTCCGACGTTTCCGCCGCCTGCTCCGTATGTACAGGAAATGTAAGACGGGTTATATTTCATCAGGTGGTCGATGGTACCCGGCAGATTCTGCAGTCCCTTCTCTGTCTTTGGCGGGAACAGCTCAAAAGACAGAAGAGTCTTGTTTTTCATCTCTTCTGAAAGTTTCATAATTCAATTTACCTCCGCTTTAATATGATATATTCCTATTCTAAGTCCCGGTTCGCTTGTTCTGTTTGTTCCGATTTGCAGAACCCGGGGGCCTAAAACCGCTTTTATAGAATAACTGGTTCCGTCAACCAATTATCATTCACAGTCCAGCTCTACAATGCTGTTTGCAAGATCTACCATTTTGATCTTACCCTGCAGTCTGATCTCCTCACCCATGATGTCACGGATCAGAACGTATTCTCCATCGACATCGATGCGGCTCACATTTTTACAGACAACTGTGTTTTCCGGATTTTTGTATACCGTTGCAAGGCACATAGCTTACGCCTCCTCTACTTAACTTCTTTCAAATGCTCTTTTACAAGCGTCAGTGCAAGGGACAGGCGCATATTGCCTTTCTGGAAATCGGATACTCCCTCCCTGATCTGTTTTGCGGCGTCCGCCATTCCGGCCTTTTCCAGTTTGTCGGCCATCTCGTCGAGTTCTGCTGCGTGATGTTCATTGTGCTGCAGCATATAGGTTAAAAGGGCAAGATTCTCGTCCTTGCATTTTTCTTCGGAACCGCATGCATTGCAGGCATGTCCGCAGTCTTCTCCCTCGTGATGATGGTCATGGTGATGATGGTGCTCGTCGTGAGCTCCGTGCGGAATGGGATTTCCATTCTCGTCATATAATAAATGCATAATATGGCCTCCTCTGTCCCCGTTTTTTCTCCTCTGCCGTCCGTTTCGTCCGCTTTTTGTTTTCTTGAAACGTCCTGCAGATTGTACAGGGAATGATAAATAAATATCAATTCGAATTTATTATACTCTATTTCATGCACAAAATCAATACAGCCCTCACAAAATTTCTGTACAATTCGCCGTACAGTCTGCCCTGGCGTCCTCCTTTTTTTCTTACAGGGCTTGTTATTTTTTTCTCATTTTTCAATTGTGTTAAACTTTTTTAATATATTTGGTCTGATTTCTTTAAAATTTCATGTTATACTTACGGTATTTATGAGAGAAATACGGCAGAATCTTTTTTTACCGGATCAAGTAAGTCCCCTGCTTCCATTGCGTGAAGCAATAAGCAGTGGGTGGGGACTTGCTTGTATCAGGAGGAGTGCAAGCTCCTTCTGATACACTGCGGAGCAGTTATTCGATTATGAGCAAATAGCAAAGCGGATTGCGAATATCCGCTTGACTTCAAGATACGGAGGGTTTTCATGGCACTTTCTATTCCAACCATCACATTGAACGACGGCAGAGCGATGCCGCTTCTGGGGCTTGGCACTTACAAATCGACAGAAAAAGAGGCAGAAAAAGCAATTGTCACCGCGGCAAAATACGGCTACCGTCTGATCGATACCGCCTCCTCCTATAAAAATGAGGACAGCATCGGCCGCGGGATCCGCGCAAGCGGGATTCCGCGGGAAAACTTTTTTATTACCACAAAGGTATGGAATACCGCGCAGCGGGTCGGTGATATCGAAGGTGCCTTCAACCGCAGCCTCGACCGTCTCCGTCTCGACTACGTTGATCTTTACCTGATTCACTGGCCGGTGCCGGGCTGCTACCCGGAGACATGGCGCGCACTCGAAAAAATCCGCGAATCCGGGCGTGCAAAATCGATCGGCGTCAGCAACTTCGAGGAGCCGCACCTTACCGCCCTCTTTGAATTTTCCGGCATCATCCCGGCCGTCAACCAGATCGAATGCCATCCGCTCTGGAACCGGAAACCGCTCATCGCTTTCTGCCGTTCACATGGAATCGCCGTTCAAGCGTATGCGCCGCTCGCAAGAGGTCTTTATCTGAACCGTGAGATTATGCAGCAGCTGGCAGAAAAGTATGTACGCACTGAAGCGCAGATCGGCCTCCGCTACCTCGTCCAGCAGGGCATCAGTGTCATCCCGAAATCGACACAGCCGGACCGCATTTTTGCCAACGCGGATGTCTTCGACTTCGAACTTTCTGAAGCCGACATGGCGCTCATCGACACGATGGACGAACAGCTCCGCTCTGCTTCCATACCGGATGACCTGCTGTAACTGCGGATTCACAGAAAAAGCAGCACAGAAAATCTGTTTCTTTCCGTTTCAGATTTCTGTGCTGCTTTTTCTGTTTCTCTTTATTTCGAGGATACCATCCAGTCTGCTGCAGGTGCAGATCCAGTCCCCCATTGCTTCGGCTTCTTCTAAATCATGCGTGACCAGAAGCATCGTTTTTTCTTTTCCTTTTCTGCGGATATAGTTCATCGTTTTCTTTTTCGTCCCCGCATCCAGTCCCCGGAACGGCTCATCCAAAAGGAGGAAATCTGCGTCCATGCGCATGGCCCGCAGAACCGCCACCCGCTGGCGCATGCCGCCCGACAGTTCCGATACAGCCTGGTTTTCACAGCCCGAAAGGCCGAGTTCCTCCATCTCCTCCACAAGATGACGGGAGCTTCTTTTTTCTTTTCCAAACATGCGGCGCTTTACCGCGAGCTGGATATTGGCTGCAGCTGTCAGTTCTTCTGCCAGCCGCGGTTCCTGAAAAACCATACTTTTTCTTAAGGCTTCCAGTCCCCCGATTTTTCCGCCGTCCGCCTGCTCCAGACCTGCCAGAATCCGCAGCAGGGTTGTCTTTCCCACCCCGGAAGGAGCCATCAGACAGGTCACTGCTCCTTTTTTCAGTTCCATCGTAAGATTCGAAAAAATAACGTGTTCTCCATACGCTTTTTTCAGATGGCAGATTTCAATCGTATCTTCTCTCATTTCATCACCAGCATCCTTTTTTCTGCAAGATCCATTCCTTTTAAAACAGCTTTTTCGAGACAGAAGCTGACGTACACGATCGCTGCCGTCCAGGCAAAGAGTCCCGGTGTGTCGAGATATATTTTTGCCTGATACAGATGCTCTCCGATGGATCGGTTCGGAATGCCGATTACTTCTGCTGCCGTTCCGGCCTTCCAGCAAAGGCCGAGGGAAAGTGAACATCCCGTCCGGATATATGGGTACAGCTGCGGCAGGATCACCCAGCGCAGCCGCACCGGCCGCGGAACCTGAAAAACGTCTGTCATCTCCAAAAGCGCTGTGTCCAGTTCCCGCAGGCCGTTCCGCGTGTTTGTATACAGGATCGGAAATACCATCAGAAACGAAATCACAACCGAAAGATTCTTCGACGAAACCCAGATCAGGATCAGAATCACAAAAGAAGCGACCGGCACTGCTTTCACTGCTGCAACCAGCGGCGTCAGGAGTTCTTCTGCAATGGAAAACCGACCGGCAAGTGCAGCTCCTGCAATTCCCGCCGCCGCACCAAGAAGGAATCCGGCTCCGATGCGTGCTCCGGAAAACAGCAGGGACTGCCAGAAGACCGGTTCTGTTACAAGCGTAAAAAGGCGTTTCAAAACAGCGGCAGGAGATGCCAGAAGGATCTCCTGCCCGACAAAAACGCTTGCCGCCTGCCAGATCATAAGCCAGAACACGATCGGCCAGCGCTTCGTTTTTCTCTGTTTCTCTTTTTTGTTTTTATTCGGAATAATAGAAGTCATCTCCTGGAAGTTCTCCTCCGACTGCCTCCGGGTTCTGGTCTTTGAGTACACCGAGATAACCGGAAAGCTTCTCTTTCATCTCATCACCGGTGATGCAGACAATGTTGCATGCCGGAAGCGCTTTCTTTGCGACTGCCTCCGGAACAATGTCATAATCCCCGATCAGTTTTGCCGCCTCATCAGTGTTTTCGGTTACGTAGGATACGGATGCCTGGTAAGCTTCCATGAAGTCTGCAACTGCTTCCGGATGCTCCTTGGCAAAGGCAGTGCGCACAACGGTAACACCTGTCACCAGTGTGCTCGCCGTTCCTTCGGACTCCTGGATTTTGTTCCATTCTTCGGTCAGGTCAAGTGCGGTGCGCAGCGTTTCTTTTTTCGTCTGTGCCGTCGTTACAAACGGCTGCGGCAGCATGGCGATTCCATCGGCATCTTCTGCAAGTGCTGCCACGCACTCGGCGTGTTCGCTCTTCCACTCGATCGTTACGTCCTCACCCGGTACGAGGCCGTTCTTTTCGAGGATATAATTCAAAGCATACTCCGGGGTTGCCCCTTTGCCGCCCGCATAAATGGTTCTGCCTTTCAGATCCGCAATGGAATGTACGGTATCGCCGTCCTCGACGATATAAAGGACACCGAGCGTATTAACTGCGAGCACCTGCACGCCGCCGTTTGTCTTGTTGTAGAGTACGCTTGCAAGGTTCGCCGGAACCGCGGCGATATCCACCTCTCCCTGTACCAGTTTTGCGCTGACCTCATCCGGGGCAGCGGCAAGTTCAAACGTGTCCGCAGGTGACTCTTTGCTGTCGTTATCGCTCATCATTTTTACCATTCCCATGCTGGTCGGTCCTTTTAATGCAAGCACATGGACCGGTGTCTCATCTTCTGTTTCCGATGCCGCTGTGCTGCTCTCTGTCTGCGTATTTTCTGATACTGTACTTTCTGATCCTGTGCTTTTTGTCCCGCTGCTCTCCGTCTTTGTCTCTGTCTGGCCGCATCCTGCAAACAGAAGTACCATTGCAAGAATCGCTGCCGCAAAGCCCATCTTTCTTTTCTTTTTCACTTTTGTCTCCACCTTGCTGTTCTTTTTAGTCTACCAGCTTGTCCAGTTCTTTTACATATTCTGTCTGGCTGGAAATCTTGTGTTTTGCCTGCGCCGCATATTTGTTGACTGCCGCCTGCGACTTTTTGATTGACTGCATCGTGCCGGCTCCTGCCACGCATCCGCCCGGACAGGCCATGCCTTCGAGAAGATAACCGTTGTACTTTCCGGCCTTTGCCATTGTCAGCAGTTTCCGGCATTCCTTCAGACCTTCTGCATTTGCCATCTTGATTTCGCGGTCCGGGTATTTTTCACGGATTACATTTTCCACAGATTTTGCAACGCCGCCGGAGACAGCAAAGTTTCTTCCGTCCACCGATGCATCGCTGACGCCGTCCGGATCTTCCTCAAGTGCACTCACATCTACCTGGCGCGCATCGAAAATGCCCGACATCTCTTCAAACGTCAGAACGAAGTCCACCTCACTGCGGACAGACCGGCGCATGGCCTCCAGTTTTTTCGCCGCACACGGTCCGACAAAGACAACCTTCGCATTCGGATTGTGTTTCTTGATCAGACGCGCCGTCAGCGTCATCGGGGTCAGTGCCATCGAAATACAGTTTGCGTAATCCGGGAACAGTTTCTTCGCCATTACAGACCAGGCCGGACAGCAGGATGTCGCCATAAACGGCAGTTTCTCCGGGACTTCGTTCACAAAATCCTCTGCCTCCTGTGCCGCACAGAGATCCGCTCCGATCGCAACTTCAAAGACATCCGCAAAACCGAGCTTTTTCATCGCCGCACGCAGTTTTCCAGGCGTTACTTTCGGTCCGAACTGGCCGACAAACGCCGGTGCCAGCGCTGCATAGACGCGCTCTCCCGACTGGATCGCACGGATTACCTGGAAGATCTGGGATTTGTCCGAAATAGCGCCGAACGGGCAGTTAACGAGACACTGGCCGCAGGATACACATTTCTCGTAATCGATATCCGCTTTTCCGTTCTCATCTGAACCGATGGCATCCATTCCGCAGGCTCTCGCACACGGACGCTCCTGAATGATAATAGCCTGGTATCCGCATACCTTGGCACACTGACCACATTTGACGCATTTATCCTGATCAATATAGGATCGTCCATTGGTGCGGTCCAGCGTAATGGCCTTTTTCGGACAGACTTCCACGCACGGATGTGCAAGACACCCCTGACATCCCTCCGTGATCAGAACCCGTTTTTCATGACAGGCGTTGCATGCAAATTTGATGACATTAATGAGCGGCGGTGTATAATACGTCTCCGCCTGGTCCGCCAGTTTGATATTGTCCGAGATCGGGGCGTGCTCTGCCGCGCTTCTGCACGGAAGTCCCATTGCAAGGCGAAGCCGCTCTCCTACAATCGCCCGCTCCAGAAACACATCATTTCTAAAATTTCCGACCTCGCCGGGAATTACACGGTAAGGAATTTCCTCGATCGTCTTTTCCACCGGGGAGTCCACGTCATACGCCATTTTTGCAACTTCTGTAAAAATGGCATGGCGGATTTCCTGAATTCTTGTTTCTACTCCTCTCATTCTTTCTTCCTCCTGCTGTATTTTCCTCCGCATCTTTTCAGTTAAAATTATTCCGCTTTCTATTACTATACTTGATTTCGAAAGTATTGTCATCTTTTTCCCGTATTTTTGCTGAAAAATTTCGGTCTGCACAAAAAAAGAACCTGCCGTCTCTGTATCATTTCACAGAAGTGACAGGTTTCTTATTTTTACCGCTCCCAGAGATCCGGGGCGAGTTCGTCTTTTTTCATACGCTGCATCAGTTCATCCACAGCCTGTTTCGGGTTTTTGTTTTCAAACAGAACCTGATTGACTGCCTGAATGATCGGCGTTTCGATTCCGAATTTTTTCGACAGGGTAAGACCCGCTTTTGCGGAATAGACGCCCTCGACGATCATCTGAACTTCATCCATCGCCTGCTGCATCGTTCTGCCCTGGCCGATCAGGTATCCGGCTTTCCGGTTCCGGCTGTGAACGGAAGCACACGTTACAATCAGGTCGCCGATACCGGAAAGACCGTAGAAGGTTTCCGCATGGGCACCCATCGCCGTGCCGAGCCGTGCAATTTCCGCGATCCCGCGGGTAATCAGAGCCGCTTTCGTATTGTCGCCGTAGCCAAGACCATCCGCCGTTCCGGCTGCCAGTGCGATGACATTTTTCAGAGCTCCGCCAAGTTCAATTCCCGTGATGTCCGGGCTTGTGTAAACGCGGAAGACCGGACTCATGAACACATTCTGCACATACAGTGCGCTCTCGCGGTCATGCGCGCCGACAACGATCGTGGTCGGCAGGCCGCGGCCGACTTCCTCTGCGTGGCTCGGTCCGGAGAGAACAACGACATTCGCTCCCGGCACTTCCTCCTCGATGATCTGAGACATCGTCATCAGGGTATCGGCTTCCACGCCTTTTGCCACATTGACGATGAGCTGGCCGTCCGGAATATCCGCCGCATACTTTTTACATGTGGTTCGCACGTACGGGGATGCTTTTGCCATCACAAGGATGTCCTGTCCGGAAAGGGAGCCGCGCACATCGCAGGTGAACTTCATTTCATCCGGCAGTTTTACGCCCGGAAGCTTCGTCAGATGCTCTCTGTGTTCCTTTAAGCTCTCAATTTCCTTTTCATTTTCCGAGCAGATCGTCACGTCATGCCCGTTGTTGCAGAGCAGGAGGCCGAGGGCGGTTCCCCAGCTTCCTGCTCCGATGATGCTAATCTTTGCCATATTTTATTTCTCCGACTTTTTGGATAAATACGTTTTCCGCTCTGTTCCCGCGATGAGACGCTTGATGTTTGCACGGTGCTCCCAGAAGGCAAGCACGGCAAGAAGTGCAATCACCACGTACATCTCATAGAGATACGGCGGTTCCAGCGCAAAGCAGCCCGCCTGTCCCATGATAACGGCCATTGCAAAAAAGACAACGTAAACCATCATGGAACCGAGGGAAACATAGTGTGTTACTGCAAGATTCAGGAAAAACAGCGCTGCACAGACCAGCGTGATTCTCCAGTCAAACGAGATAATCAGACCCGCGGTCGCAGCGATTCCTTTTCCGCCGCGGAAGCCTAAGTAAAACGGGAAGTTGTGGCCGAGAATCGTTCCGGCCGCAGCATACACCGTCAGCAGTTTCAGCATTTCCGGGTGCGATGCACCGAAGATCAGGCGTACCGTCAGGACCGCCAGAATGCATTTGATGCAGTCGCCGGCAAGCGTGATGGCGCCTGCTTTTTTCCCTAAAGTCCGGAGCGCGTTGGTCGTTCCTGCGTTTCCGCTGCCGTGTTCCCGGATATCAATTCCCTTCGTCCTTCCATAAATATATGAGGTCTGAAAAAGGCCAAATGCGTATCCGATCAAAAGGCATATGATCCGTACCATAACTCTTTACTGCTCCTTCTCTTTTCGTTCTCTGATGATGAATTTCAGCGGTGTGCCGCGGAAGCCGAACGACTCTCTGATTTTATTCTCCAGATATCGAACGTAGGAGAAATGCATCAGTTCTTTGTCGTTGACGAAAATAACAAATGTCGGCGGTTTGACCGAAACCTGTGTCATGTAGTAAATTTTCAGTCGTTTTCCACGGTCTGACGGCGGCTGCTGCATTGCCATTGCCTCGGTCAGAATCTCGTTCAGGACACCGGTCTGTACGCGCAGGTTCTGGTACTGCAGAACCATGTCGATCGTCTCGAACAGCTTCGGAAGACGCTGTCCTGTCTTCGCAGAGATGAAAAGAAGCTCTGCGTACGGCATGTAAGCCAATGTATTTCTTACTTTTTCGGTAAAGCGGTAGATCGTCTTGTCATCTTTTTCCAAGGCATCCCATTTATTTACCGCAATGATCATACCTTTTCCACGCTCATGGGCGATACCGGCAATTTTGGCATCCTGCTCGGTGACACCCTCGGTTGCATCAATCAGAAGAACGACGACATCTGCGCGCTCTACGGCAGATACTGTACGGATGATGCTGTACCGCTCCAGCTCCTCTTTGATCTTGTTTTTCTTTCGAAGACCTGCGGTATCGATGAAAATATATTCATTTCCATTGTGCATGATCGTGGTATCGATCGCATCGCGCGTCGTTCCGGCGATATCGGATACGATGACACGGTTCGAGCCCAGCAGTTTGTTGACCAGGGAGGATTTTCCGACGTTCGGTTTTCCGACAATGGCGATGCGCGGAATCTCGCTCTCCTCCTCGTTTTCCATCTCCGGATCAAAGTATCCTGTCACCTCATCGAGCATATCGCCGATGCCGAGCTTTCCGGATGCGGAAATGGCGTGCGGCTCTCCGATGCCGAGGTTATAGAATTCATAAACATCCATCATCTGACGGTCGAAGTTGTCGACTTTGTTGACCACCAGCACAACCGGCTTGCGGCTTCTTCTGAGCATATCAGCTACTTTTGCATCGGCATCTACAAGGCCCTGACGGACGTCAGTGATGAAGATGATGACATTTGCGGTATCAATGGCGATCTGCGCCTGGTCTCTCATCTGGGAGAGAATGATATCTTTGGATTCCGGCTCAATACCGCCGGTGTCTACCAGCGTAAATTTGTGGTTCAGCCACTCCACGTCGGCATAAATACGGTCACGGGTTACACCCGGTGTGTCTTTTACAATCGAAATATTGTCTCCGGCTAATACATTAAACAGGGTGGATTTACCCACGTTCGGCCGGCCCACAATTGCTACAATCGGCTTGCTCATACATTGTTCTCCTTCTGTGTATCGTCTCCTGGTTTTCCTCCACAACGGCTTTCACCAGGTCGCTGCCCGGCTCATCGATAATCTGTACCGGTGTTTTCAGGCGCTCTTCCACCTCTTCCACCGTCACATCGTCGAGAAAGACGTTTTTTCCCGAACGGAGCATGTTGCACGGAAGCAGCAGGCAGTCGCCAAGATCTCTTCCCTCTAACTGCTCCATCAGATCCTTTCCGGTAATCAGACCGGATACGGTAATGGATTCTCCAAAGAAATAGTTGATAATCGTGACAACCTCCGCCTGTACATTCGGATATTTTTCACGAATTTTCTGCATGTGTTTTTTCAACGACGGCGCCGCAGCTTTTCCGGTCGCAATCGTTACATGGCGGTGACGGTCGTCCCCTTCTCGTTTCGAAAGTTCTTCCGCAACCTCGTCCTCCAGAAGCCGGAGCATTCCCACTCCGTTTTCCAGCTGGATATAGCCATCGTAATTTTCCTCCTCCGGGATCGGCTCTCCCGCCAGCAGATACCATTCATCACCAGCATGGATAAAGTGAAGTCCCCACTGTTCATACAGCTTTTTCTGCCATTTGTGAATCGTGGCAAGAACTTCTTTTGCATCCTCCCTGGTAAACGGTTCCAGAGGCGCCAGTCCGTCGCGGTACTTCGAAAGTCCGACCGGGACAACCGAAACACTTTTCAGATGCGGCAGATATTTTGACAGATCCGAAATACTGCGCTCCAGCTCTGCGCCGTCGTTGTATCCCTTGCAGAGCACAATCTGTCCATTCATCTCGATTCCCGCCTCGTAAAGGCGCTGGACCTTCGGAAAGATATTGCCCGCAAAACGGTTGTGCAGCATTTTGCAGCGGAGCTCCGGGTTCGTTGTCTGGAACGAAATATTGATCGGTGCCAGATGGTAGCGGATAATCCGGTCGATATCGTGGTCGCTCATGTTGGTCAGTGTAATATAGTTTCCCTGCAGGAAGGACAGACGCGAATCGTCATCCTTAAAATACAAGGTGGGACGCATTCCCGGCGGCATCTGATCGATGAAGCAGAAAATGCAGTTGTTGCTGCAGGAACGGTACTGATCCATGAACTCGTTCTCGAATGTGATGCCGATTTCCTCGTCGTACTCTTTTTCAATCTCCAGATCCCATTCTTCCCCGTTTTTCTTCCGGATCGTGAGTTCCAGATAGGAGTCGTTGGTCTGGAAATGGTAATCAAAAACGTCCTCGATTTCTTCCCCGTTGACACGAAGCAGTTCGTCTCCCGGTTCCAGTTCAAGCTCTTCGGCAATACTGCCCGGTTCTATTTTCTTTATGATGTGTTTCGTTTTGTTTTTCACAGATATTACGTTATGGCCTTTCCTTTTCCTTCATTTTCTGTCCGAAAGGCAGCAGAACTCTGCATAGCCAGCGGACATTCATTCATTATAATAACAACAACCTGCACAAAAAGCAAGGATTCTTTCGTTTTTTGCTTGACGCGCCCTTTGTTTCGATGATATAAATAGGAAGAAAAAGCTTTGTAAAATATGTCGATTACTGGAGGTTTGTATGGCTAATTTAGATTTACTTGAAAATTCCATTCCGGTCGCCCCGTTAAAGCTCGCAGCTCTGCCGGGCAGTATGGAAATGGCAAAAAAAGTCGATTCGTATCTGGTTCAGTTCCGTAAAGAGCTCGCCGAGCGCCGCAACGGGGTTTCCTTTTCCGGATATTCCGAGGATTCTTTTCTGATTGACTGCGAGTGCCCGCGTTTCGGTTCCGGCGAAGCAAAAGGAAAGATCAACGAATCCGTCCGCGGTGCCGATCTTTACATCCTGGTTGATGTCTGCAACTACAGCATCACTTACAAGGTCTGCGGCTACGAGAACCACATGTCACCGGATGACCATTATCAGGATCTGAAACGTATCATCGCTGCTGCAACAGGAAAAGCACACCGGATCAACGTAATCATGCCTTTCATTTATGAAGGAAGACAGCATAAGCGCACCAAACGTGAGTCTCTCGACTGCGCACTTGCTCTGCAGGAGCTGATGAACATGGGTGTTTCCAACTTTATCACCTTCGACGCACACGATCCTCGTGTCATGAACGCAATTCCGCTCGGCGGCTTTGACAACTTCATGCCAACCTACCAGTTTTTAAAAGCCCTTCTTCGTTCCGTTCCGGATCTGACGATCGACAACGATCATCTGATGATCATCAGCCCGGACGAGGGAGCGATGGCGCGTGCCGTATACTTCTCCAACGTGCTCGGCGTCGATATGGGTATGTTCTATAAGAGAAGAGATTACTCCACCATCGTAAACGGAAAGAACCCGATCGTGGCACATGAGTTTCTCGGCGATTCCGTAGCAGGAAAAGATGTTGTCATCATCGACGATATGATCTCCTCCGGTGAGAGTATGCTCGACGTTGCAAAACAGGTCAAAGAGCGCGGCGCTGACCACGTCTTTGTCTGCACCACCTTCGGCCTCTTCACCGATGGTCTGGAGAAATTCGATGCTTACTATGAGAAAGGCTATATCAGCAAAGTCATCACCACCGACCTGACCTACCGTACACCGGAACTCGTTTCCCGTCCTTGGTATGAGCCGGCTGAGATGAGCAAATATATGGCAAGCATCATCGATACGCTTAACCACGACGTATCCGTTGCAAAAGTACAGTCTACGACAGAGAAAATCAATAAGCTGCTGGCAAAACACAGATAATCGATTTTGTGTCCGCCGGATGCATACAGCAAAAAAACGGATCTGTTTTTTCCAGGTCCGTTTTTTGATGCTTTCTATTCTGTTTTCGATCCTGTTTTCAGACCAGGGAAAGGAATGCCGCGAGGTTTCCTCTTTTTCCCTTCGATGCACGGTGGGAATACAGGAAATCCGGGTTGCAGCAGGTGCAGAGGTTCGGCAGATGAATCTGCTTCTCCGGCACTCCTGCTGCAAGAAGGATCTGATGATTCGCCTCCCAGAGATTTAACTGGTATTTTCCATCTGGTTTTCCGTAGAACAGTTTCTCATGCAGTGTTTCCGGGAATGCTGCCCGGAACTCTTCGATCACGTCACCGCTCACCTCGTAGCAGTCCTGGCAGATCGACGGGCCGACGGCTGCGATCACATCTTTTGCTTCTGTTCCAAACCGTTCGTGCATCGCATCGAGCGTTGCCTGTCCCATCTTGTGGACCGTTCCACGCCAGCCGGAATGTGAAAGTCCAATTGCACGGTGCACCGGGTCGACAAAGTAGAGCGGCACGCAGTCCGCATAGAATGTCGCAAGTACGACGCCCGGCTCGTCAGTGATCATACCGTCAATATCATGAAAATCGCGGTCTCTTGTCACGCCGCTGCCGCAGTCTGCTTTCGTCACATAACGGACCTTCGTCGTGTGTGCCTGATCGGAGGTAACAATGTTTTCCACTTCAAACCCCGCCGCCTCACAGAATCTTCTGTAATTCTCCCGCACATTCGCCGGATCGTCGCCGCGCGAAAAGCTGAGATTCATGCTGGAAAGATGTTCCTTACTCACCCCGCCGATCCGTGTGGAAAATGCATGGCGGATGCCCTCAATTTTCTCAATCGCCGGCCAGGTCAGATAGACCACGCCGTTTTCCGCCTCGTTGACATGCATCGTTTTTTTATCGTTTTGTTTCCATTGAATTGGTATCATAAAAACTCCCTTCCTACCAGCCGCTCCCCTGATAATAAAACGCGTTCGCATATACGCGGATCTCCTCCGGTGTCTCTGCCACGACGTCGAAACGGCAGGGCACATCCATCGGGATCTGGTGGAGCATGCGGTAGTAATCTGCTGTTTTTGAAATTTTCTTCTGTTTCTTTCCATCCACGGCGCTTGTCGGGTCTCCGGCTGTCCGGCCGGTGCGGTATTTTACTTCGATAAAAATGTATGTGTCGTCCTGTTTTGCGATCAGGTCGATCTCACCGAAGCGGCACCGGAAATTCCGCACCAGGATGTGATATCCCAGGCTTTCCAGATATTCTGCCGCACGGCTCTCCTGTCTCGTTCCTACTTCCCGCTGGTTCAAATGCGATACCCTCTCCTTTTTTGATGCGGTGCCTTTACACGAAATGGCCGATAAACGACTGCCGGTGGATCGGTGACGGGCCGATTTCTTTTAAAGCAGCGATATGCTCTGCCGAACCGTAGCCCTTGTTCGATGCAAAACCGTAGCCCGGAAGCACCTTGTCGTACTCTTCCATCAGGCGGTCCCTTGTCACCTTCGCAACAATACTTGCCGCCGCAATCGAAACACTCTTGGCATCTCCCTTGATGATCGGCACCTGGCGGATGTCCACCTGCGGGATTTTCACCGCATCGTTTAAGAGTACATCCGGCTTCACGGAAAGCTTGCTGATCGCCTCCCGCATCGCCTCGTACGTTGCCTGTAAAATATTGATCTCGTCGATCCGCGCCGGGGAGGCATAGCCGATGCCGACGGCCACTGCCTCGCGCATGATCACATCGTACAGCTCGTCGCGTTTTTTGGCCGTCAGCTGCTTGGAATCGTTCAGATACAGGATTTTACTGTCACGCGGCAGAATGACCGCACCTGCGACCACAGGGCCCGCCAGAGGGCCTCTTCCGACCTCGTCGATGCCGCAGATCCAGCCAAGATCCTCATATTTGTGCTCGTAGATCTTCATCTGTTCCGTGCGCTCGCGCTCTTTTTTTAAGGCCTCTTCCTGTTTCTGGTATTTTTGAATCAGATTTTGTACGCCGGCACGGGAATCCTCTTCATATTCCAGATAAAGGGCGGGCAGCTCCGTCTCCGAAGCTGCCGCAAAAATTTCCCGTATGGCGGATATCGATTGTTTTTTCTCTGTCATCGTTGTTCTCCGCATTTTTTATTTTGATAAATCCATTTATTCCGGTTTTTCCAGCGTGATTCTGCCGAGCTTTCCGCTCCGGAAATCATCCATCAGAAGCCGTGCTGCTTTTTCGTAATCGAGCTCATTTCCCTTTTTCAGGCAGCCGCGCACACGCGCAATCTCACCCAGGATTTCCACACGATCCGTCACACCTTCAAAGCCAAAGCGTTTCTCCAGCGTTCCCGGATACTCTGCCGTCAGATAATCGATGACGGACAGCGCCAGCTCCTCCACGTTCAGGATCTCATCGTTGATGGAACCGATCATCGCAAGATGCAGTCCCACCTGCTGGTCCTCAAACTTCGGCCACAGGATACCAGGTGTGTCCAGAAGCTCCAGCTGTTTACTCAAACGGATCCATTGTTTTCCCTTCGTGACGCCCGGTTTGTTTCCGGTCTTCGCACAGGCTCTGCCCGCATACGCATTGATAAATGTCGATTTTCCGACGTTTGGAATACCGACAACCATCGCGCGGACCGGACGGTTCAGGATGCCGCGTTTGCGGTCGCGCTCGATTTTCTCTTTGCAGGCCTCCTGTACGGCGCTGTTGATCGCTTTCATACCGGCTCCGGAACGGGAATTGACCTTCACAACAGAATATCCCTTTCCTTTGAAATATTCCATCCAGGCATCGTTTCCGCGCTCATCGGCAAGGTCCGATTTGTTCAGCAGGATCAGCCGTGCTTTGTTCTTTCCAAGTTCATCTATATCCGGGTTGCGGCTCGCTGCAGGAACTCTCGCATCGACCAGCTCAATCATCAGGTCGATGAGCTTTAAGTCTTCCTGCATCTGTCTGCGGGCCTTCGTCATATGACCCGGGTACCACTGATAATTCATGTTTCTTCTCCTTCTATGCTGCGTTTACACGAAACCGATTTTCTTCCACGGCGAAATCGTAAACCAGAGCTTTCCGACAATGCGGTCCGAATCCACGAGTCCCATGCCGTTGTGGCGGCTGTCCTCGCTGTTGTTCCGGTTGTCGCCGAGCACAAAGTACTGTCCCTTCCCGACCGTGATCGGCTCGGAGGCAAGTCCCGCGTTTGTGATGGCCGGAAATTCATCTTTTTCATTATAGACTTCCCCGTTGATGAGGATCTGTCCGTCTTTGATCTGTACCGTCTCGCCCGGCAGCGCAATCACACGCTTGATGTGGATGCTCGCCTTCTTGTCCTCACTCGTCCGGAACGCGATGATATCCCCGCGTTTCGGAGAACTTAAGCGGTACCAGGCGGAGTCCATCAGCACACGCTCCCCCGGCACGAGAGTCGGCTCCATCGAGCCCTCCTGCACCACGACACTTCTGCAGAAAAACCAGGAAAATGCCGCCGCAAGAAGAATCGCTGCGATGATTTCCAGATTCCATACAAACATGGAACGGATCTTTTTCTTGTAGAAATATTCTTTTACATATCTGGTATTCATACCCATAGTGTAATTCTCCGTAAGACAAAACCGGAGAAACACAATTGCTCATGTTCCTCCGGCCATCCTTTTAACGACTTATTATTTTACCAGCTCTTTCACTTTCGCTGCTTTACCAACACGGTCTCTTAAGTAGTTCAGTTTCGCACGTCTTACTTTACCACGTCTGATAACTTCTACTTTCTCAACGTTCGGAGAGTGTACCGGCCATGTTTTCTCAACGCCTACGCCGTTAGAGCTCTTACGAACAGTGAAGGTCTCTTTGCTTCCGCCGCCCTGTCTTTTCAGGACAACGCCTTCGAATACCTGGATACGCTCGCGGTTACCCTCTTTGATTTTACCGTAAACTTTAACGGTATCACCAACGCGGAACTCCGGTGCTTCTGCTTTTAACTGTGCATCTTCGATTTTCTTAATAATGTCGTTCATTTCTTTATCTCCTTTTTTTACCCTGGATGTTCTTAATGCCTTTTTGCAACAGCGGACCATCTCTTTACTCACAACAAGTTACATTATACTATAATGCATCCGCAGATGCAAGTATTTTTTTCACTTTCCATTCGCCGCTGTACAGCAGACTGCGAAGTGCGAAGGAAAACCGCTGCAGGCCATCCGCGGACGGTATGCCGGTAAGCCGTGCGACCAGACGGAAACCGTTTTTTTCAAGCTGCTCTTCGAGTTTTTCTTCCTCTTCCGAGAATCCGGCCGGGCACAAAAACACCAGCGGTGTTTCTTTTCCGGCAAAGCTGTGGATATACTCGCTCTTTGCTTTCATACCCTCCTCAAGCGTTCCCGGAAGCTGCAGAATCAGCAGATCATGGTCATCAAACTGATTTTTCTGTTTCCGGATCTTTTTTCGTCCGAGATCGAGGCTGACACCATAGCGTGTCATGCCTGCCAAAAGATCGTGCGCCCAGGCAGACGATTCCTCTTTTTCATTGCATGCGCAGGAAATCTGGAATGCATTTTCCAGAAGGTCCGGCCGCCGCTCGGCTGTCCGCACCAGGGATGCCTCATGACGCCATGCTTCGATCTTTTTGTGGTCACCGGAAAGAAGCACCTCCGGAACTTTTTTCTCGTGCCATGTCTCCGGTCTTGTGTAATGCGGATACTCAAGCAGATTGTCCTGCAGTGACTCAAACTGCGAAGATTCCTCGTTGCTTAAGACACCCGGCACAAACCGCGATACCGCATCCACCAGCACCATTGCACCGAGTTCTCCGCCTGTTAAAACATAATCCCCGATCGAGATATAGTCCGTTACCACTTCCTGCAGTACGCGGTCATCGATGCCCTCATAGTGGCCGCAGAGCAGCACAAGATCGTCCTCAAGCGCCAGCTCTTCCACCATCGTCTGGTTCAGTACTTTTCCCTGCGGTGTCAGATAGACCGTGCGCGGCTTTTTCCCGATCTTTTCGGCTACCGACTGGTAGGCGCGGAACACCGGCTCCGCCTCCATGACCATGCCCGCACCGCCGCCGTACGGGTAATCGTCCACGCGGTTGAATTTATTTGCTGAAAAATCCCGGATATTCGTCGTCTCGAGGGAAATATAGCCGTTGTTGATGGCTCTTCCGAGGATGCTGGTGTGCAGCCCCTGCTCGATCATCTCCGGAAACAGCGTCAGAATATGATATTTCATCGTTCTTTACTCTCTTTATCAGTCAATCAGGCCCGGAAGAAGGTGAATCGTCATCTTCTGCTCGTCCAGGTCCACATCCAGAATGCAGTCATGGATCGCCGGAATCAGAACCTCTCCGTGCTCTTTCGAATCTACAATATAGACGTCGTTCGCACCGGTCTCCATCACATCGCGGAGCGTGCCGAACAGTTCGCCGTCCTCGGTGTACATCTGCATTCCCTGCAGGTCTGCGATATAGTATTCGTCCTCTTCCAGTGGAATGGCATCCTCTCTCGTCACATAGAGGCTGCATCCTTTATACCGTTCGATATCGTTGATGTTGTCAATTCCTTTGAATTTTACAATGGCAAGCTGTTTGAAAAAACGCACGCCAGTTACATGGAGTTCTTTTTTTTCTTTTCCTGTATCGAGAAAAACGCGGTCCAGAGAAAGAAAACGCTCCGGATCTGTCGTCGGGTATACCTTTACCTCACCGCGTACGCCGTGGGTTGTGGTAATTACGCCAATCTGCAAATATTCTTCCATTCAAAAACCCTTTCCAACCAGTTCTACTGTGTATTGCGACTTGAGAAACACGCTTTGCGAGTTTCTCAAGTTATCGCGGCAGTCGCCAAGGTCCCGTGCAAGCACGGACTTTGTCTCGTTGCCCGCGTAAAGAAAGGAACCGGCAACAACTGTCGGTTCCTTTTCCTATCTTTTACTTACTGTAAAATTTCTACGACAACTTTTCTGTCGCTCTTTGAGGAAGCTGCTTTTACAACCGTACGGATTGCTTTCGCAATGCGTCCCTGACGTCCGATGACTTTTCCCATATCTGACGGATCTACTTTGAGTTCCAGCAGAAGGTCATCACCGCTGACGGTTTCTGTCACAACTACCTCAGATGGATGATCAACCAGAGATTTTGCAATTACTTCGATAAGTTCTTTCATTACAAGATACCCCCGTATGAATTATTTCTCGATACCAGCCTGTTTTAAGAGTTTGGCAACGATTTCGGTCGGCTGTGCGCCGTTAGCCAGCCATTTTTTAGCAGCCTCCTCGTTGAAGCTGATTGCGCTCGGCTCGCGGTTCGGATCGTAAGTTCCGATCTCCTCGATGAAACGTCCGTCTCTTGGGGATCTGGAATCTGCTACAACGATTCTATAAAAAGGAGCTTTCTTCTGTCCCATTCTTCTTAATCTCATTTTTACTGCCATTTTTCTTTACCTCCATTGTAAATTCATGTATTTATTTATATTTTTTCTTTTATGCTAAAAGGGAAGTTTGAATCCTCCTCTTTTACCACCCTTACCGACCATTCCGGTCATCTGTTTCATCATTTTTCTTGACTGCTCAAACTGTTTGATGAAACGGTTTACCTCCGCGATGTCAACACCGGCGCCTTTTGCAATTCTCTGCTTTCTCGACGGATTGATGAGATCCGGGTTTTCTCTTTCCTTTGGCGTCATAGAAAGTACAATAGCTTCCTTTCTTGCCATGTCTTTTTCATCCACCATGCTCTCAAGATCCTGGCCCTTCATTTTCGCGCCGACGCCCGGAAGCATATTCAGGATGCTGGAGATGCCGCCCATATTGCGCATCTGCTCCATGGAATCCAGGTAATCGTTGAAGTCGAACTGTGCCTTCTTCATCTTCTGTTCCATGGCTTTTGCTTTCTCTTCGTCGATGTTTGCCTGTGCTTTTTCAATCAGGCTCATCACATCGCCCATGCCGAGAATGCGGGACGCCATACGGTCCGGATAAAACTGTTCCAGATCCGAAAGCTTTTCGCCCATGCCGACATAGAGAATCGGTTTGCCGGAAACTGCGCGGATCGAAAGTGCCGCACCGCCTCTGGTGTCACCATCTAATTTTGTAAGTACTACGCCGTCGATGCCGACTTTATTGTTGAACATCTCGGACACATTGACTGCGTCCTGTCCGGTCATAGCATCTACTACCAAAAGGGTCTGATCCACAGGAACAGCCGCTTTGATATCCTGTAACTCCTGCATCATCTCTTCGTCGATGTGCAGACGGCCTGCCGTATCCAGAATCAATACATTGAAGCCGTTTGTCTTTGCATGCACTAGCGCTGCCTTTGCGATATCCACCGGACGGTTTTTATCTCCCATGGCGAACACTTCCACGCCCTGCTTTTCTCCATTGACCTGCAGCTGTTTGATCGCTGCCGGGCGATAGACGTCACAGGCGGCAAGGAGAGGTTTTCTTCCCTTTGCTTTTAACTTTCCTGCAATTTTTGCGGTTGTGGTTGTTTTACCGGCTCCCTGAAGACCTGCCATCATGATGATGGTAACTTCGCTTGCCGGGCGCAGTGCAATCTCCGTTGTCTCGGAGCCCATCAGCTTAACCAGCTCGTCATTTACGATTTTAATGACCATCTGTCCCGGGTTCAGTCCGTTCATGACGTCCTGTCCGACTGCCTGCTCCTGTACGGATTTGATAAACTGTTTTACTACTTTGAAGCTGACATCCGCCTCGAGAAGTGCCATTTTAACTTCCTTCAGCGCAGTCTTTACATCCGCCTCGGTAAGACGGCCCTTGCTTCTGAGATTTTTGAAAACATTCTGGAGTTTCTCGGTTAAACTTTCAAATGCCATGCTCAAAGCTCCTCTAATATATCCGATGCAATTGCCGCAATCCGCTGCATCACATCTTCTTTCGGGGTATCACCGGATGGGTCTGTCAGCTTTCGGATCTCGTTCACATTTTCCCTGATCTGTACAAAGCGTTGTACCAGATGAAGCTTTTCTTCATACTCTTCCAGTGTCTTGTTGCAGCGTCTGACCAGATCGTGGACTCCCTGGCGGGAAATGCCCCGCGCTGCCGCAACCTCGCTCAGGGAAAAATCGTTGAGCACCACGTCTTCGTATACCTGACGCTGATGTTCAGTCAGAAGTTCGCCGTAAAAATCATACAGTAATGTCTGTTCCAATATTTTTTCCATTGCGATCACCTTGGTTATCATACACGAAATGATGCTGGGTGTCAAGTATTTTTTCTTGACAGTTTTAAAATTTTTCTGATCCGTTTCAAAAGCCGCAGAAAAGGCGCATTTTCCGCGTTTTTTCGCAGAAAACACGCCCCTTATAAAGACTTTTGTATACCTACTGCAGCTCCGCAATCCTCGTCACAGCCACATAAATCGACTGGATTTTGTACCACGTCGGATAATCCACAATGCCGGAAACCGGCAGGCCGAACAGCCGCTGGAACGCTTCGACGGCGTCCTGCGTCTCTTCATCGAAATAGCCATTTTCATAGACCGTCGGAATCGATGAATACACCTCCGCAATCACGTTCAGCTGCTCCTGCATCTGCAGTACCTTGTTCCCGGACGAGCCGATGGTGAGGTCATACCCCGGCCAGGAGGACGGGATGCCGGAAATCTCCTCCGCCGTGTTGATATACATATTGTCTCCATAATAATTGCGGAGAATCTGAATCGTTGAATACCCTTGGTCCGCCAGGTTTTTGGACCCCCACTGGCTCATCCAGTTCGGGCAGCTCACACGGTTTCCGTCACAGTACTGCGTCAGAATCGGTTGTTTCACATTCGGGCGCGACAGGTAATCGGCAAAAATCTCATCGACCACAAGGGAAATGCTGTCGAAAATATTCCTGCCGTAAATCCATTTGTGATCGTAGGCTGTCGACGAAGTGATCGTAAAATCGTATCCCTTGTTGCGGTACCATTCTGTATAGACACGGTTCAGCGTAAATGACATGATTGCGAGGATATTCGCCCGGATCGCCGTATCCGGCCATGTTGCATAGATTTCCGAGCACGCCACATTTTTGATGTAGTCGCGGTACCGCACATAATAGTCGCGTGCCGTGCTGTCGGTCGGCGCTCCGTCGTGGACGATGATATACTCCGGGATCACGACACGGGACAGCACAATCTCACCGCTCTCCCTCGTCGGCTTGATCTCACTTTCCGGAATTTTCTCCGGATATTCGCCGAACAACGTATGGTCCGGGATCGTCACATCCGCAAACGCTGCGCCCTCTGCCGGTTCGAGGTCCACCTGCTGGACGGACTGTTCTCCTGAAAGAAGCTCGGAGCCCGTCACTTCAACCGGTTCATACCCTTCCGCCTCCACTTTCACCGTATATTCGGAATACGGCTGATTCACATTCGGTTCCAGACTGTACTCGAGCGGCGGCGTCGCCAGATCCAGCGTCTCCGTTCTGCCGTCCCCGTCGGTAATCAGCTCCTCGATCACATTCTGCGGATCTCCCGTATACGAAACCGTCACCCGCGCCCCGGAAACAGGCCGCGCCTGGATTCTTGCATTTACCCTGATTTCCAGCCGCCCGCGGTCAGTCATTTCCTGCTGCATACGCAAATTTTTCATAAAAAAGCCCCATATCCTGCACTCCTTTTATGGTATGCAGAATATGAGGCTTTGTTGCTTTTCACTTTTCGATTTACAGGATCCGCTGGACGTCGTGGATCATGACGTAGACCATCAACGCCATCAGAAGCACCAGGCCCGCGAAGTGAACCATACCCTCCAGGTCTCGCCGGATTGGTTTTCTGCGGATGGCTTCTATGATCAGAAAGACAAGCCGTCCGCCGTCGAGTGCCGGGAGCGGCAGCAGGTTCATGACGCCAAGGTTCGATGACAGCAGAATCACCATGTTCAGCATCGTCATCACCGTAACCAGAACGCCCTGCGATTTTACATCATCATAGGCGGTTCCGATCGCATCCACCACGCCGACCGGACCGGAAAGATCGTTCACGGAATACTGTCCGGTGATCAGCATACTGACGCTGTCAATGACGGTGCGCACCCAGTATTTGATCTCCAGCACGCTGTATTTCAGCACGCCGATCGGGGACTGTTTCTCCCGGAGCTGATACGAAAACTGTACATTCGCATACGTGTTTTCAACCGGTGTCACCGTAATCTCTTTCGTCTTTCCGCTGTGCTCATACTCCAGCGTCACAGCGCTTCCATCGAAAGGATGCTCTGTCTGGTAAGCAGTAAAATCGGCCACACAGGTGATCGGCGCTCCGTTGATCGATACGAGCAGGTCGCCCGCGACAACACCTGCAGCGGCAAGCGGCATATTCTGCTGCACATACGTGAATTCCATGCCGCGGTCACAGTCATCGTAGTTGAAGCCCATCATATACCGCGTTGTCACCGTCGGTTCATATGTGATCGTTTTCTTTTCCCCGTCGGCCTTTTTAACCTCCAGCGTAATCTCATCCGTCGGCACGCCCTGTACCGTCATCACAGAGTTCAGCTCTTTTCCGATGGAAATATGTCTTCCCTCATAGGAAGTGATGATATCTCCCGCTTCCAGGCCTGCCTCTGCCTCCGGCGAACCGTCTGCCACTTCTGTGACGCGCGCCGGGGAACTTCCCGCGTAGCTGATCACAAAGATTGCGCAGAAAAATGCCAGAATCATGTTGAACACCGGTCCCGCCGCAACGACGGAAATTCTTGCCCACACGGATTTGCTGTTAAAGGTTCCTTCCCCCTCCTCTTCACCGTCCTCGCCGAGCATCTGGCACGCACCGCCGAAAGGCAGAAGTTTTAAGGAATAGACCGTTCCTCCTTTTTCTGTCTTTACCACCGTCGGTCCAAAGCCGATCGAAAATTCCGTCACGGTAATACCATTCGCTTTCGCCAGAAGAAAGTGCCCCAGCTCATGGATAATGACGGTGATTCCGAAAATGAGTACGGCTATCAGGATTTTTACAATCATGCTGTCTTATTCTCCCATCTTATATCTGTTCGCAATCCATTCATACGTCTCCTGCTCCGCCGCGAGAATCTGCTCCAGCGTCGGATCGGCAATCGTTTTGTGTGCTTCCATTGCACCGGCGATCACGTCGTAAATCTCGAGGAAACGGATCTTCTTCGCGAGGAACAGTGCAACGGCGCGTTCATTTGCCGCATTGAAGACCGTCGGCATGGAGCCGCCCGTCCGGGACGCCTGCATTGCCATCGGAAGGCCGAGGAAAGTATCCATATCCGGTTTTTCAAACGTGATCTGTGCCAGCGCCGCAAAGTCGAGGCGGTCGCCTGCAAGGAAGCGACGCTCCGGGTAATACAGTGCGTACTGGATCGGCAGTTTCATATCCGGTGTGCCAAGCTGTGCCATGACAGCGCCGTCTTTAAATTCTACCATGGAATGGATAATGCTCTTTGGCTGTACCACAACCTGGATGTGGTCGAGATCAACACCGAACAGCCATTTTGCTTCCATGACTTCCAGTCCTTTGTTAACGAGTGTCGCGGAATCAATCGTGATCTTGTGCCCCATCGACCAGTTCGGATGACGGAGCGCCTGCTCTACCGTTACGTTTTCGAGCTCCGCTCTTGTTTTTCCGCGGAACGGACCGCCGGATGCAGTAATCAGAAGTTTTTCAATTTCTTTTCTGTTTTCCCCGTGCAGGCACTGGAAAATCGCCGAGTGCTCGCTGTCCACCGGAAGGATCTGCACACCGCATTCCTCTGCCAGCGGCATAATAATGTGTCCCGCCGTTACCAGTGTCTCTTTGTTTGCCAGTGCAATGTCTTTTCCTGCCTTCATCGCCGCAACCGTCGGGCGGATGCCGATCATGCCGACGATCGCTGTCACAAGGATTTCGCTCTCCGGCATCGTGGCAAGCTCGATCATGCCGTCCATGCCGCTGCCGATTTTTACAGGAAGATCCTTCACTCTGTCACGGAGTTCTGCCGCTTTCACCTCATCGCCGACTGCCGCAAACTTCGGATGAAATTCCCGGATCTGCTGCTCGAGCAGTGTAATATTGCTTCCGGCGCTGATGCCGACCACCTCAAGATCGCCGTTGGCACGCACGACATCGAGGGTCTGGGTTCCGATCGAACCGGTTGAACCAAGAATTGCTATTTTCTTCATATTCCAGTTTCTCCCATCTGCTTCCCGTTTATGCTGTAGGGGAAGCTTTTTTAATGAATCAGAAGCACCGACAGGAAATAGATGATCGGTGCGGTAAAGATCACGCTGTCGAAGCGGTCGAGAATACCGCCGTGGCCCGGAATCAGCTTTCCGTAATCCTTGATGCCCTGATTTCGTTTGATTGCGGATGCCGCAAGGTCTCCGACCATGGAGATCAGCGCGCCGACACCGCAGATGATGGCGTATTCCACCATGCCGCCCTTTGTCGCAGCCGCATAGATGATGCCGAGCAGAATCGCTCCGACGACACCGCCGACAGCCCCTTCTACGGATTTTTTCGGGCTTAAAACCGGTGCCATTTTATGTTTTCCAAAGAGTACGCCGACACAGTATGCACACGTATCGCAGCCCCAGGAGCACAGGAAAATCAGCCATACATGGAATTTTCCGCCGTCCAGCATACGGGTCTGATATACATAGGAAAGCATTACGCCGACATAGACAATCGCAAAGAACGCCGGCATCACCTGATTGGCGTTGTATTTCGGATAAGTAAATACGTATACTGCCATCAGAAGCACGAGATCCAGGATCAGCGCGAGCATCTGGTACATCGGGTCATGAAGCAGCAGGGACAGATAGAAAATCACAACGCCCGCATAGCCCGTAATTTCCAACAGATTCCATTTATCTTCTCTTACCTTCATCACGCGGAACAGCTCTCCTGCGCCGATCAGCGACAGGCACAGAACCGTCATATAGAGCACGGTTCCGCCGCTGCAGATCGTAAGCAGCGCCACAAGGACGAGCACGATGCCGCTTAACAGTCTTGTCTTAAACATCTTTTTTATTCCTCCTTCACGCCGCCGTAACGCCGGTCTCTGTTATTATATTGTTCGATGGCTTTTCTCAATTCCTCTTCGTGGAAATCCGGCCACGGAACCTCGGTAAAGTAAAATTCCGTGTAGGCCAGCTGCCACATCAGGTAGTTGGAAAGGCGCTGCTCGCCGCTTGTACGGATCAGAAGATCTGGATCCGGGATTCCGGCGGTGTCGAGGTAGCTCTCAAAACACTGCTCCGTCAGTTTTCCGTTCTCATCAAACGCATTCTCTGCGAGAGTTCCGTTTTTCACATCCTCGATCATGCGGGTCATGCCGCGCAGGATCTCATCGCGGGAACCGTAGTTCATTGCGATCTGGAAGTACATGTGATCGTAATCTTTGGAGCACTCCTCCAGTTCATGAATGCTGTCCTGAATATCCTGCGGGAATGCGCTCGGATCTCCGATGATTTTGACGCGCATCTGATTTTTATGTGCTTTTTTGATGCATCGTTTCAGATACTGGCGGAACAGCTTTAAGAGGCCCTCCACCTCGGCGCGGGAGCGTTTCCAGTTCTCGGTTGAGAACGCATAGACGGTCAGATATTTGACACCCATGTCTTTGATCACGTCACACATTTTTTCCAGATTGTCGCATCCGACGATATGGCCGTAGCCGCGCGGCATATTACGTTTTTTCGCCCATCTGCCGTTTCCGTCCAGGATGATGGCGATGTGATTCGGCACTTTTAATTCATTATCCATACTTTTTTCCTCCGTAAACGATAACAGGCTGCCTGCAAATGACAGGCAGCCCCTCGTTTTCTTTGTATTACACAGTCATAATTTCTTTGGATTTTACGTCCACCATCTGATCTACTTCTTTGATATATTTGTCTGTTAATTTCTGGGTCTGCTCCTCGAGCTCTTTGATTTCGTCCTCGGAAACGTCCTCTTTGGCAAGTTTCTTGAACGCATCATTGGCATCGCGGCGGATGTTGCGGATGGCTACTTTTGCGCCCTCTGCTTTTTTCTTTACCTCTTTTACCAGCTCTTTACGACGGTCCTCGGTAAGCTCCGGGAATACCAGACGGATGACTCTTCCGTCATCGGACGGGTTGATGCCAAGGTCAGACATCATGATCGCTTTCTCGATCTCTTTTACCAGGGATGCTTCCCACGGCTGGATCTGGATCATACGTGCTTCCGGAACAGAGATGTTTGCCACCTGCTGCAGCGGAGTCGGTGTTCCATAGTAATCTACAGTAATGCGGTCCAGTACGTGCGGGTTTGCACGGCCTGCACGGATGGTTCCGAATTCGGAATCGAGGCTTGCAATGGATTTGCCCATTTTTACCTCAAACGGTTTTACTCTCTCGTCGATCTGATTTGCCATATTAAATTTGTCCTCCTGCTATCTCTTATACGGTCACAGTTCTGCGAACTGTGACATTCGCAGCTCTCATTTAAAGTTTTGCTTCGCAAAAGGAGAGCTGCTCACACCTGAATCATTTTCTTACGCAGTAAAACAGCAAGTATTTTACTGCTGAATTTTTATTAATTATACCGTTACTCTTGTGCCGTTAATTTTTCCGTTTGCAGCATTTACAATGCTGTTCTCTTCATTTAAACCAAATACCAGCATCGGCATTTTGTTTTCCTTGCAAAGGATGGATGCGGTCATATCTACCACTTTCAGATCCTTTTCAATGACTTCCTGAATGGAAATCTCGTCAAATTTCTTTGCATCCGGGTTTGTTTTCGGATCGCTGTCGTAGACACCGTCTACTGCTTTTGCAAGCAGAATCTCGTCTGCCTCGATCTCGATCGCGCGAAGTACGGTTGCCGTATCGGTTGAGAAATATGGATGGCCTGTACCGCCGGCAAAGAATACAACCATGTTGTGCTGGAAATATTTGTTTGCACGGTCTTTGGAAAATCCTTTTGTGAACTCTCCGCATGGGAATGGAGTCAGAACTGCGGTCATCATTCCCTGGGAACGGAAGATTTCTGATACATAGATACAGTTCATAACGGTTGCCAGCATACCGATCTGGTCTGCTTTGGTACGGTCGATATTTTCGGAACTGCGTCCTCTCCAGAAGTTTCCTCCTCCGATTACGATGCCGACTTCAATCCCCTGGTCTACCAGAGTTTTTACCTGTTTTGCCACTTTTGTGACGGTCGGCTCGTCAAAACCGGTGTGTTTCTCTCCTGCAAGAGCTTCTCCGCTCAATTTCAGTAATACTCGTCGTTTCATCTTGCATCCTCGTTCCTTTATGATATTTTTTCACAAATGTCTTGCATTTATGAAATGATTATACCATCTGTTCCCAAAAACGACAAGGGCAAAATTCGTTTCTGTTTACCTGCGGTACTCGGTCGGCGTAAGGCCGGTGTAGCCTTTAAATCTCTTTGAAAAATACCCCGGTGAGGAAAATTGATAGTTCAGTGCAATTGACATAATCTCTTCGTTTGTGTTCCGCAGATCGGTTACCGCGCCGTCTGCTTCTGCGAACCGACGATCTGGATCATCTGCTGTGTGGTAATCTGTATTTTTACATTCACCATTCGAAAAGAATTCCGCGGTACGGCGGCATAAAAACCATAAAAAAATCTCTGTCGGAAGTTCAGACTCCTGACAGAGATTTTTTATAGATTCATTTTAGATCTGTGCTACTACAAAGATATCATAGATTGCTTTGATTGCCGTCTCAAAATCGCGGTTCTCCACGCCGATGATGATGTTAAGCTCACTGGAACCCTGGTCGATCATCTTAACGTTGACGTGTGCGTGTGCCAGTGCGGAGAAGATTCTTCCGGCAGTGCCTCTCGTTCTTCTCATGCCGCGGCCTACAACAGCGATCAGCGCCAGATCGGACTCAAGGTCAATGGAATCCGGCTGTACCGCACGGTGCAGTCCTGCGATGACCTGCTGCTCTTTTTCTGCGAACTCGTTCTGGTGAACGAATACAGTCATGGTATCGATGCCGGACGGCATATGTTCGAAGGAAAGATTGTTGTCCTCAAAAACACCGAGCACTTTTCTGCCAAAGCCGATCTCGGTATTCATCATGCTCTTCTCAACCGTGATGGATGCAAAGCCTTTCTTTCCGGCGATACCGGTGATGGTGAATTTCGGTTTGCTGCAGGTGTTCTCCACAATCATGGTTCCCGGATCCTGCGGTGCGTTGGTGTTCAGCACGTGGATCGGGATTCCCTCCTGACGGAGTGGGAAGATGGAGTCCTCATGAAGGACGGTAGCTCCCATGTAGGAAAGCTCACGCAGCTCACGGTAGGTAATGGTGGAAATGACTTCCGGATCCTTGACGATACGCGGATCGGTTACCAGGAAACCGGAAACATCGGTCCAGTTCTCGTAGATGTCAGCGTGTACGGCCTTTGCCACGATGGAACCAGTGATATCGGATCCGCCGCGGGAGAAGGTTTTTACGCTTCCGTCCGGTTTTGCACCGTAGAATCCAGGAACGACTGCGTTATCCAGATCTTTTAAACGCTCGGAGAGCACTTCGTCAGTCTTGTCTGCAAGGAAGTTTCCGTTCTCGTCGAAGCAGATCACTTCTGCAGAATCAATATACGTATATCCCAGATAATTTGCCATCACGATACCGTTCAGGTACTCTCCGCGGGATGCGGCGTAGTCCTCTCCGGCTGCTGCGGCAAAGTTTTCTGCGATTTTTTCAAATTCCGGGGAAAGATCCAGGCTGAGGTTCAGACCGTCGATGATCTCCTGATATCTCGCTTTGATGTTCTGCAGTTTCTTCTTGAAATCTCTTCCAGCAACTGCAGTGCGATAGCAGTCATACAGCATATCGGTTACTTTCGTATCAGCAGAATTTCGTTTTCCAGGAGCGGAAGGTACCACGTATCTTCTTCCCTCATCTGCGCGGATGATGTCTCCGACCTTCTTAAACTGCTCTGCGCTCGCGAGGGAGCTGCCGCCGAATTTTACTACTTTCTTCATAATAATCTCTCCTTGCGTTCTTTTCGGATATCTTTCGAAATCTCGTTTTTCAGCCCGTCACTTTAACGTTAGAAAGCTGTTACGTACTAGATTAGAACAAAATCCCGTATGCGTCAAGAACTTTTTTGGCTGATTCATTCATTCCACAGATAAATTTCCGGTTTTTTCTCCATTTCATAGGAGAATGTCTCTCCAAGCCCGTAAACCGCCTGGCTTAATACGTACTCGCCGTTGTTTGCATAGATTTCGATCATATTCGGATCCACGAAAATCTCAAGAAGATCCCCCTCTTTTAACTGCGGTGTCTCGGCATGAAGCCATCCTTTTGCACCGGATGGATAGACATCCGTGCGGTCTGCACAGACTTTTCCGCTCTGCCGCCAGATCTTATAGCCGCCGATTTCCAGGCTCTCACCCTCTTTTAATTCGGCGCGGATCATGGCACACTCTCCGCATGCCGAAACGAGGGAATCCGTCTTTTTGCAGAATCCGTCACGGATGGCAGGCAGAACACGGAAGTAAATATGATCGTTCTGTACATCCACCACACGCGGCATGCAGAACATGCCTTGCCATATACCATCTACCGGTTCCGGCATCCGAAGCCATGCGATGGAAATCCGGTTTCCGTCCGCATCCGTCATGGTCTGCGGTGCATAGAGGTCACCGCCGCAGTCCAGAAGCTGCCAGTTCTCCGGAAATTTCATTGTGCAGGTTTTTTCATCAAACTCAGGCAGCATACAGATCGTCCGATCCGCATAGCCGTCGGTGTCCTCGATCAGTTCCATCGGGGAGAATACAAAGACGCTGCGTCCGTTTACGTTAAAGAGATCCGGGCACTCCCACATCCAGCCGAGCTTCTGTTTCGTCGTCGCCTGTCCGGCCAGACGCCAGTGGGAAAGATCCTCACTCTTATAGAATAATGCCTCGCCCTTGTGATCCTTCGTCGTGCTTCCAAGCACCATATACCATGCGTCGCTTCCCTTCCAGACTTTCGGGTCACGCGTGTGCGTATTGTCGCCGATTTCCGGATCGGTGAGTGCCGGGATAACAACCTCCTTATCCCCGAAGACATCAAAATGCATACCGTCCTTCGAAGTAAGGTGAAGCTGCGCCGAAGTAAAATCCTGATCAAGGCACTGATGAATATCCTTCGGATTTACCTGATTATAGTGAACACCCGTGTAAAAGAGATGCATCACGCCGTTCTCTTCTACTGCGCTTCCGGAAAAGCAGCCGTTCTGGTCCTCGGAAAGACTCGGGAACAGGGCAACGCCGACATGCTCCCAGTGAATCAGATCCGGACTCACCGCATGGCCCCAGTGCATGGTGCCCCAGCGCGGCGCGTACGGAAAATGCTGATAAAAAAGATGATACTGTCCCTTATAATAAATCATGCCGTTCGGGTCATTCACCCAGTTGCCCGGCGCTTTTACGTGTAATCTGTTTTTCATGTGTTTGATTTCCTTTCTGTCTCTTTCTTGTTGTCTCTGATAAGAAAAGCCGGAAAAAGAAAGCATTTTTAATTCCGCCCTCCTTTGCCCGGCTTGTTCTTGATTTCTATGATTTACTTATTTGACTGCTCCGGCTACGACACCGTTGATGATCTGTTTCTGCAGTGCCACGTACAGAATCAGGATCGGGATGACGCAGAGCAGAAGACCTGCCATGATGGTTCCGTAATCTGCAGAGTAAGTTCCGTAGAAGCTGTAGGTGGAAAGCGGCAGAGTCAGCAGCTTTTTGTCGGTCAGCACCAGGGACGGCAGCAGGAAGTCATTCCAGAATGCCATCGCATTCATGATTACCATGGTGGAAATGATCGGCTTTAACAGCGGGAACACGATGCGGAAGAAGGTCTGGGTGTGGGTACAGCCGTCGATGTAAGCGGCCTCCTCCAGCGCCAGCGGGATACTTCCGCGGATGAATCCGTGGAACATGAACACGGACATCGCCATGGAAAATCCGGTGTGCATGAAGATCAGGGTCAGTCTGTGGTTCAGAATGTTTAAGGTTCCGCCGTATACACTGACAAGCGGGATCATGATTGCCTGGAATGGAATGATCATGGATGCAACCATCAGTGCAAAGATGATATTGGAAAATACGTTGACATTACGCACGATGTAGTAAGCCAGCATGGCTGCGAGTACCGTAACCAGTACGGTTGCTGTTACGGTTACAACCAGAGAGTTCTTGAAGGCATTCAGGAAGTTCATCTGATTGAATGCTTTTACAAAGTTGTCAAACGAAAGACCTTTGATGGTAAACAGCCAGGAGAACGGGCTCTTGATGATATCACGTTTCTGTTTTAAGGAGTTGATGATAACCATGACAAACGGGAACATGAACGCACAGAAAACGATGATCATAAGGAGCATAGCCAGCGCGTCAGTTACTTTTTTCTTTGTTCCGCCAATTTTCTTCTGATTCATTATGCTTCAACCTCCCTCTTCTTAGTGGTGTATACCTGAATACCGCTGATGCAGGCTACAATGATAAACAGGATAAAGGCTTCTGCCTGGCCGACACCGAACTGTCTCGATGTGAATGCTTTCTCATATACGTGCATGGCTGCCATCTCGGTGGTTCCGTACGGAGCACCGCCGGTTAAGGACAGGTTGACATCGTATACCATGAACGCACGGGACAGGGTCAGGAAGAGGCAGATAGTAACGGAGGACATCATCAGCGGAAGGATAATGTTTTTCATTTTTACCCAGCCGGATGCACCGTCGATGCTTGCCGCCTCGAGCACGTCCTCGGAAAGTCCCATAAAGCCGGCAACGTAGATCAGGATCATGTAGCCTGCCAGCTGCCATACTGAAACGAGCACCAGTGCTGCAAATGCTTTGTTCGGGGTAGAAAGCCAGGAAATTTCAAACAGGCTCCATCCTGTGGTCTCGCCGATGCTGACGAAAACACGGGAGAATACGAACTGCCAGATGTATCCAAGTACGATACCGCCGATCAGGTTCGGGGTGAAAAATCCGGCGCGGAAGAAGTTCTGACCTTTGATGCCGCGGGTCAGGATGTAAGCCAGTAAAAAGGCGATCACATTGACGAGAACAACAACCGCAATGACATATTTAAAGGTTAACAGCAGGGATTTCCAGAACTGCGCGTCGCGCATAACGGCTGCGAAGTTGGAAAGTCCTACAAAGTTTTTCACGCTGGAAACACCGTTCCAGTCGGTTAAGGTCAGGTAAATACCGTAGATAAACGGTACCATGACGACTGCCAGGAAGCAGAACAGGCCCGGCAGCGCAAATACACAGAAATCTTTTCCCTTGTTGCTTGATTTCATTTTCGTTCCTCCTTCATATCCTCCGGCTTACTGCTCATCCCAGTATGCCTGGATGGAATCTATCAGTTCCTCGCGGTCACTTCTTCCGGCCAGATATTTCTGCATTGCCGCACCAAGGACAGACCAGTGATCGTTCGGCACGATCGCAGATGCGTTGAATGCTCCGCCGTTCTGTACTTTTTCGTAAATGTCGCGGCTTAACGGATCGCTTGGCTCGTTCGGGTTGTTTTTAAACGGAGGGATCAGGCTGCAGGTCTTTACAACCATCTGCTGTCCGATCTCACTGTAAACCAGCCAGTTCAGAAACTCTTTTGCTGCTGCTTTCTGCTCGTCGGTAGCCACGATATCATCCAGCATGATCTGTTTGGACGGGGATGCCTGGATTTTGCTGTTGACGAAGTCGTCCGGATCATTGTTCAGGAAGTATGGAAGGAAACCATACTCATCGGTCGTCTCGGCTCCTGCCTCCTCAAGGTTCGGCCATGCCCAGTTTCCGTTGAACCAGAAAGCGGTTTTTCCGTCTGCCAGGTCAATTGCCATCTCATCGTAATCTGCGCCGAGTGGATCGCCCTTTGCTACGTTGTACTCTTTTAACAGGTCAAAGGTATTCAGGAACTCGTTCATGCGGGTGTAGTCCGGCAGATATAAGGTTCCGTCCTTCAGCTCGTTGATGACTTCTGCTGCACCGTCGGAGGTTCCGTTGTATGTCTCGTAGATGTACTGCAGCTGGTGTGCTCCAAGGGACCAGTCTTCTTTTGCCATGGAGATCGGATTCTTCATTCCGTTGTCCCGCAGGCTCTGGAGAAGTGCTGCGAAATCGTCCTGGGTTTTGATATCGGATGGATCGAACTCGGTACCTAAGGTATCTTCAATCACGCTCTTGTTGTAGATAATACCGCGGCCCTCGATACAGAGCGGGAAGCTGTAAACCTTTCCGTTGATTTTGGTCAGGTACTCTTCTGCCTCGCCGGTCCATGCTTCATTGCTTAAGTCGGCTGCTTTTTCTTCTGCCAGTGCAATGACATCGGTCGTATCCAGAATGGAAAGTGTCGGCGGGTTTCCGGAGTTGTAGAGGCTGACTACTTTGGTATAAGGAGAATCGCCGTCCGTTACCGGCATGATCTCAATATGTACGCCTGCTTTCTCCTCGAACACTTTTGCAATCTTTTCCAGTGCTGTCTGGATTTCTGCTTTTGTGTTCATGATGACGATACTCGTTCCGGAAAGCGACGTATCGTACTGGAAGGTATCGGTGGTCATGTCGATCGGCACTTCTTCTTTTACTGCGTTCGGGTCATCCGGATCGCTTGCGAAGCCGAAGGTGCATCCGGTCAGTGCAGAAGTAAGAAGCACGCCGGACATTCCAAGAGCTGCCGCCCTGGCACTAAATTTCTTTCTCATCACAATTCCTCCTGTTATCTCTGGACAGCGAGTCCTGTCCTTCGTTTTGTGTAACCGGTCAAGTAACCGGTTACTTTCGTTGTCTTTATCATAGCATTGACAGTGGGTTTCGTCAATATTTTCTTTACTTTTCGTGATTTTCCATAATTTTGTTTTCGGCTTTTGTGGAACTTTTACAAAACCGGTTACTTAACCGATTCCCGCTTGTTCCGGCGGGCGAGAAATGTTATACTATCTTCATATATTATTTGTTTTTTTCTGAAAGCTTACATGATTCACGCAACACTTTTGAAGGGAAGGACACTTGAACTTATGGCACGAAAAAAAAATGTAACCTTTAATGATATTGCACAGTACACGCATTTTTCCAAAACAACCATTTCCCGGTATTTCAACAACCCGGATTCCCTGACACCGGAAAATCAGCAGATCATTTCCGATGCACTGGATAAACTGAACTATAAAGAAAACAAAGTGGCAAAAATCCTCGCGAACGGACAGACCGAATTTGTCGGCGTCCTGATCCCGAGTCTCTCCATGAACTACTATTCCGAGATGCTGAATCAGATTCTTGCTTCTTATGAGAAATATGGCTATAAATTCCTCGTCTTCGCCGGAAACGGCCACGACGAGACGGAGCACCGCTACATTCAGGAGCTGATGTCGTACAAAATCGAGGGCCTCATCGTCCTCTCCCATACACTCTCCTCCCGCGAACTCTCCGATCTGCAGATCCCGGTCGTTGCAATTGAGCGCGAAGACCAGTTCGTCAGCAGTGTCAATACAGACAACTACCTCGGCGCGTACGAAGCGACTTCGCTTCTGATTCATAACCACTGTGATGTCCTGATTCATCTGAACTCACCGACCAAAGAAAATATTCCTGCCTACCGCCGTCTCGCCGGTTTCCAGGATGCCTGTGTAAAGGCCGGTGTACCGCACAAGGTTATCATTCGGGATTTTGGACTCTCCTATCAGGAAGCCGCAGCACCGCTGCAGGAAATTTTTGACAACATCGAACAAAAATATGCCGGTCAGAAAAAGGGCATCTTCCTCTCCAACGATGATCATGCCAATATTCTTTTAAATCTTCTGATCCGCAAATACCATACCCTGCCGGACGATTACGAACTCATCGGCTTCGACGGTGCGCCGATTTCCGAGCAGGCTATCTATCCGATCAGCACTGTCGGCCAGCAGATTGACCAGATTGCAGACGAGGCTGTTTCCCTTCTGGTCTCCCAGATGCAGGAGCGGAAAAAACGCCACCCGGTGCCGCTTGCCGAGCCGGTTCACAAGACCGTTCCGCCGCTTCTGATCCGGCGTCAGACGACCACTTGATTTTAAAAGCAGATTTCTATCATAAAAATGTTTTTATCAAAAAAGTGTCATCCACCTGCGGGCTGTGTGCCCTGCAGTTTGTGGATGACACTTTTCTTATCTTCTTACTCTTTTTTAGTTCTGTCCGTAATAAGCATTTGCACCATGCTTACGGTAATAGTGTTTATCCTGCAGCTCCTGCGGTGCCGGCTGGATTCTCGGGTTGATGGTCTCGGCACGGTATGCCATTTTGGCAACCTCTTCGAGGACAACAGCATTGTGAACAGCCTCATGCGCATCTTTGCCCCAGGTGAACGGTCCGTGGTTCTTGCAAAGAACGGCCGGAACGGCTTTTACATCTTTTCCCATCCGTTTGAACTCATTGACGATCAGATGGCCGGTGTTTTCCTCGTATGCCTCGTCAATCTCTTCTTTTGTCAGGCAGCGCAGGCACGGTACTTCACCGTAGATGTAGTCTGCATGGGTTGTTCCGTAGCACGGAATGCTTCTTCCCGCCTGTGCCCAGCTTGTCGCATAGGAGGAATGGGTGTGAACAATGCCGCCGATCTCCGGAAATGCTTTGTACAGCTCCAGATGGGTCGGGGTGTCAGAAGACGGACGGTAGCGTCCTTCTACTTTGTTTCCGTTCAGATCCATGACAACCATATCGTCCGGTGTCAGCAGGTCGTAATCCACGCCGCTTGGTTTGATGACGAACAAACCGCTTTCCCGGTCAATCTCGCTGACATTTCCCCAGGTAAAGGTAACCAGTCCGTATTTTGGAAGAAGCATGTTGGCTTCGTATACTCTTTTTTTCAGTTCTTCTAACATTGTGTTGTCCTTTCTGTCTTTCCCAAACGATGGTTCATTTTAAGCTCTCTACTGCTGCACGCTCAATCGGCAGGCCTTTTTTGTAGCGCTCGGTGAATACTTCAAATCCAGCGACGTCTGCCGGGTCCGGATCCATCTTGGTTCCGGCATTTCCTGCGAAGACTTTTGCATCGAGGTAATCCTCGAGTGTTTCATTCTCTTCTTTGTTGATCATATAAGAAGCCAGCAGTGCGATGCCCCAGGCTCCGCCCTCTCCTGCTGTCTCCATGACAGAAACCGGTGCGTCGATGGCACCTGCGAGGATCTTCTGGCCGACACCTTTTGTCTTGAAGAGACCGCCGTGGCCGAGAATCTGGTCGACCTGCACATGCTCCTCTTTCATCAGGATATCAAGGCCGACTTTCAGGGCGCCAAGGGAAGTAAACAGGTTGACTCTCATAAAGTTTGCCAGATTGAATTTCGCATCCGGAGTACGTGCGAAGACAGGACGGCCCTCGTTGAAGCCGGTTACGTGCTCGCCGGAGAAGTAGTTGTAGGCAAGGAGTCCGCCGCAGTCTGCGTCGCCCTCCAGGGCCTTGTTGTACAGCTTGCCGAACAGATCATTCGTGCTGATTTCCATGCCGAAGGTCTGCGCAAATTCACGGAAGAGATTGACCCATGCATTCAGATCAGAAGTACAGTTCTGGCAGTGCACCATGGCAACCGGATGACCGGACGGGGTTGTTACCATATCGATCTCCGGGTATACTTTGGAGAGGTTCTTCTCCAGAACGATCATAGCAAAAACGGAAGTTCCGGCAGACACGTTTCCGGTTCTGACGCGGACGCTGTTTGTTGCTGCCATACCTGTTCCGGCATCTCCCTCCGGCGGGCAGAGCGGAATGCCTGCTTCCAGATTTCCGGACATGTCGAGAAGTGCGGCACCTTCTTTTGTCAGAACACCGGCATTGTCACCTGCGGTCAGAACGTGCGGCAGAACATCGAGTGCTTTCCATGAATATGCTTTGTCTGCGACTGCCTCGTCAAATTTGACGATCATGTCGGCAAAGTAAGTGTTGGTTTCAGAATCGATTGGAAAGATTCCAGATGCCTCGCCGACACCAACGACACGCTCGCCGGTCATTTTCCACTGAATGTATCCGGCAAGGGTTGTCACGTAGTCGATATCTGCCACATGCGGCTCACCGTTTAAGATTGCCTGATACAGATGGGCGATAGTCCATCTCTGCGGGATGTGGAATCCGAAAAGATCGGTCAGCTTCTCGCTTGCTTCTTCTGTGATATTGTTTCTCCAGGTGCGGAACGGCACGAGGAGGTTTCCTGCTTTGTCAAATGCCATATAGCCGTGCATCATGGCACTGAAGCCGATGGCTCCGACGCGGGTCAGGGTGATGTCGTATTTTTCTTTGACATCAGCTGCCATTTTGGTATAGGCATCCTGCAGGCCCGTCCAGATGTCCTCAAGGGTGTAGGTCCACACGCCGTTGTCGTAGCGGTTTTCCCACTCGTGATCTCCGGATGCGATCGGGGCGTTGTCTACGCCGATCAGGACGGCTTTGATTCTGGTTGAGCCGAACTCAATGCCAAGTGCTGTTTTCTGTTCGAGGATTGCTGTTTTTGCATCCATTCCCATTGTTTTTTCCTCCCTTGGGTTCTTTTCTATTTTTTCGTCTCTGTTGACAGATTTTTTCCTGCAGTGGATTCTCTTACGATGAGTTCCGGGGAAATCAGGCGTTTAACGCTGCTTTCTTCTTCCGGGACTTTTCTGATTTTTTCGAGAATGAGCTCTGCTGCCATCTCACCGAGTTTTTCCTGCGGATGGGCAATGGTCGTGATCCCGATCGGACTGCTCTGGCCGATCAGCGAGTTGTCGTATCCGGTGACGGCGATGTCTTCCGGCACGGAGATTCCCTTTTCTTCCAGCATGGAGATGACGGCGAGCGCGATCTGGTCGTTGTAGCAGACGGCGGCATCGACGGACTTTTTGCTGTCGAGCAGCATGGAAAGCATCAGGGACGGTTTGGTTTTCCGGTCTTCGGTGTGAAACCAGATGACGTTTTCGGGATCATACAGGATTCCGCTTTCCTGCAGCGCCTGCACGTAGCCTTTATGGCGCTGGGCGCCCTGGCTGTCGTCGGCCTTGAAGATGCCGATGATGTTTCGTCGGCCGGTCTCTAAAAGGTGCCGGGTCAGCAGATAGCCGCCTTTGCAGTCATCCATCAGAATGCAGGGCTTGTCTGCCATCTGGGGGTAGCAGCCCTGGATGAAGACATACGGGATCTGGTACTTGTCCAGCATTTCGTACAAGTTGATGTGGCGGCAGAGGATCTGGCTTTTGCTCGGCTCGATGATGAGGCCGTCGATGGGCTTGTCGAGGAGTTCTTTTAAGACTTTTTCTTCTTTGGAGCGGCTGTTGCAGGTGTTCTTTAAGATAATGCTGTAGCCGTTTTCGCTCAGCACTCGATCCATTCCCTGGATGAGGCGGGGGAAGATGTAGTCGGACAGGTAGGTGGTGGTGACGGCGATGTTTTTTGAATTATGACGCTGGATTACGCGCTCGGAGCAGAAGGTTCCTTTGCCGTGCCGGGCGGTGATGTAGCCTTCATTTTCGAGAAGAGCGAGGGCCTTTCGGACAGTGTGGCGTGAGAGGGCGTATTCCCGGGTCAGTTCGTTTTCGGAGGGAAACTTCTGGCCGGGTTTTATGGTTCCGGAGAGAATCTGCTCTTTTAGGGCTTCCATCAGGATGTAGTATTTGGCTTTGCCGGTGGTTGGTTCCATGTGATTGGTGATTCCCCTTTCTGGAATTTATAATACAACTTGTACGGTTGTTGTGACAAGTTGTATTTTTGTTGTGGGGAAGGAACGCTCAGGAGTATCGGGTGTCCGGGGTGTGGCTGTTTCGGAGGCTAGGAACTCTAAGGGTGTGAAAATTTGCTAAAAGCATTCCCCCAAATCAAAAACTCGCATACGCTCAGACAGTTTGATTTGGGGGAATAACGCAAATTTCCACGCCCTAAGGGTTCCTACGCCTCCTGCAAATGCCACGCCCCGGACACTCAGCAATTTT